>ERZ795056.92-NODE-92-length-125256-cov-85.230973_pt1 | contig 125256 bp, 116 predicted proteins | sample MGYA00375140_ERZ795056 | MGnify/ENA primary metagenome ERZ795056 (study PRJEB30185, sample SAMN05720227) | activated sludge metagenome | isolation source: Anaerobic digester | place: USA | collected 2015-03-09 ...
TCGGAGAGATAACTCCCGGGTTGTTCGGAAACGGGGATGCCGGGAGCCGAATCGCGGGGATAATCGCAGAAGCAGCCGGACGCTGTTCGGAATAAAACCCTCCTTGTGTGGGGATCGCGTAGTCCCATTGGTTACCGCGCGATGACTTATTCTTGAGTTGGGCATAGTCGTGGAAAAATCCTCTGATTCAGTGAATCACTCCAAGACTACCAATCGCTGTTCTCTTCGCGAGGTTTCGCAGGCAAAGGCGATCTCGTGGCTACGGAGCGATTCTTCGGGGGAAGACAGGCTTCGTGTCGTTTTATTGCGAATCCGTTCGATAACATCGTCTAAAAGCCGGAAATCGCCGCCGGCATGGAGCCCCTTTTCTTCGGGTATCGTTATCGTTCGCTTTTCTCCGCCATATACCCTGATTTCGATCCAACCACGTTCGAAGTTGCCTTTAAGGTCCCCTCCTGTCCCTAAAATATCGATCTCCCGGGTTTTTTCCGCCGAAAACGCGGTGAGATTGAACACCGCTTGAACCCCGTCAAAATCAAGAATGGCGGTCTGGTGGTCCGCCACATCGTTGTCGCAGAGGAAGACGCATCTTCCATACGGACCGGTCGCCAAAAATTTCTCTTTCTCTTGGTATGTAGCGCCAGGCAAGATATTCCGCGCGATCGCCCAGTCTTCAACCAAATCTAAATAGATCTTTTTCGCGGAATACGGACAATCCCGCTCAATACGGCACGAGAGACAGCGCTCTCCGGCGCCCGTTGGATGGTTTTCTCTCCGGAAATAAACGAGTCCACCCTCGGAATAGACACTCCGACAGGGTTTTCCGATCAGCCAACAGAGTAAGTCCAAATCGTGGCAGCTTTTCGTGAGGATGATCGGCGCCGTCTTATGGCTGTTCGCCCAGTTCCCGCGGACGTAACTGTGCGCCATATGGTAGTATCCGATCCGTTCCGAGAGATGCACCTGTATGATCCGCCCAAGCGCGTTTTCGCTTAGAATCTTCTTAATCGTGGAAAAAAAGGTGGTATACCGGAGCACGTGCGCAACGCTCACCATCCGGCCGGTTTCTTTCGCCACCGCGATGATCTCCCGACACCCTTTCAGTGATGTCGCCATCGGTTTTTCGAGGATGAGGTCGTACCCGTTCTTCATAGCGAAAACGGCGGGTTCGACATGTAGGCGGTCCATCGTAGAGATGATCGCCAGATCAGCTCGTTTTTCAGCTAAAAGCGGTTTCCAGTCGGTAAAACAGTCTTGATCGGTAAGTTGATGGCTTCGCTGAAACCGCTGTAACCGAGTCGCATCCGGGTCCGCTACCGCGACGATCTTCAAAGCGTCTGGCTTAAGCAGCGCATAATCCCCGTAGGCAAGCGTTCCACGATTTCCCGCTCCCGCTAATACCGCCGTTATTGGCCTCATAACAATCACTCCCTCCGTTCATACGGTTATCTATCTTACACGAAATATCCAAAAAATCAACCAAAGGCTTCATGATATAATAAACGCGACAGGCAGCAGGAGGGGTTCGATGACAATAGAAACGTTTTTGGATGTTTTTATGGAAGGTATCTATGTGATACTGTATACGATCGCTCCGACCATGCTTCTCAGTTTGGCAGTCGGTCTTTTGATCGGTATCTTCCAAGCGGTCACCCAAATCAACGACCAAACGATTTCTTTTGTCCCGAAGGTATTGGTCGTATTCTTATCTTTAGTCATTTTCGGGGGTTGGATCTACCAAAAGCTCATCGATTATATGGCCGATGTGATTACCTACTATATGAGCCTCATTTAGAGGGTCCGTCGGTGGATTCCGAACTACAGCTGTTTATTTTCCGTTATTTCCTCTCCTGGTCCGCGATCGTCAGCCGTCTCACAGGCCTAATTCTATACTCCCCCTTCTTCGGGGGGCACTATTTCCCGCCGTTGATCAAAGTGTTGTTTGTGGTTTTCACCTCCTATATCCTCATTCCCGTAGTCGGAACCCCGATCCCGTTGACGACGCCTGTTGGAGATATCATTCTGATCGAAGTCCTCAACTTCACGTTCGGATTTGCCGCGGGATTGGTCGCGAATATCTTGTTCTGGGCCGTCGACTTCGCCGGAGACATCTATGGGTATCAGCTCGGCTTTTCGGCGGCGACGGTGTATGATCCTCAAACAGAGACCGAGAGCGTTATTCTATCTCAGTTGGCCTCGATGGGTTTCCTATTTATGTTTGTCCTGATGAAGGGGCCTTTGATCTTGTTTCAGGTCCTTGTGGAAAGTTTTCGGTCGGTTCCATTAACGATTATGCGGATGGAACAGAACTTTTCGCTGGAGTTTTCAACGCTCATGGGGAACGTGCTCGTTTTTGGTCTGCAAATCGGCATTCCGATGATTTTTTTCATGATCTTAGTCACCTTCGTCCTCGGTATCATGTCCAAATTGCTGCCCCAACTAAACGTGTTCATCGTGGGGTTGCCTTTGAAAGTGCTCGTCGGAATGATCATTCTGGTCGGGCTGCTTCCGGTTTGGGCTGATGTTGTCGTCCGTTATACGAGGGAGTTAACTATATGGATGAATCAGATCCTAAAATGGTTTTAAAAGAACTGCGATTGTTTATTGACCTTCAGCTCTTCGCGGATCCGGACAAGACGGAAAAAGCGACGCCCAGACGTCGCCGGAAAGCGCGCGAGGAAGGCCAGATAACCTATTCCAAAGACTTAGCCACAGCCGCGGTTTTCATAGGGATTATCGTGTTTTTACGCTTCATCATTCCCCAACTCTATGAAAACCTGACGCGGATGGTCGTTTTTTTTCTGTCGTTGCCCAATCTCGGTGAAGTTTCGGATTTCAAGGACCCGTTCTTGGATATGTATATCGAAGGCAAGGATTTTTTTCTCTTCTTGGCGATGCTCTTGTTATCTGCCTTCGCCATCGCGCTTTTGACCGGGATGCTTCAAACCCGGCTGCTGTTTACCTTGAAGGGGATCAAATTCGATTTGAACAAACTCAATCCGATCAACGGATTCAAGCGGATGTTTTCGCTGCGTTCTGTCGTCGAGCTGATAAAAAACATTGGAAAATTGGCAATTCTCGGTATAATAGGCTGGACATTCATCACCGGCCTTTGGAACACGTTGTTTCTATTGCCGGACTATTCGGTGATGGATTCAATGATTATGATCGGTGACGCGCTCTATCAGCTCGGTATACGGATCGGTTTCGCGCTCGTCGTTTTAGGGTTCGTCGATTATTTCTACCAGCGGTGGGAATTCGAGCGAAGCATCCGCATGTCCAAACAAGAGATCAAGGACGAATACAAGAACATCGAAGGGAACCCGCAGATCAAGTCGAAGCAGCGGCAGATGATGGCCGAGTTGGCGAAACGGCGGATGATGGAAGAGGTGCCTTCGGCCACCGTGGTCGTGACGAACCCGACCCACTTCGCCGTCGCGATCAAGTTCGACTTGGATACGATGTCAACCCCGGTGGTGGCGGCCAAGGGAGTCGACCATATCGCGTTGAGAATCATCGAGATCGCGAAGGAATACGATGTTCCGATCCATGAAAACCCGCCGCTCGCAAGAAGACTCTATGAAACGACGGAGATCGGCGACGAAATACCGGCCGAACTCTTCCAAGCTGTCGCCCAAGTCTTGGCCTATGTCCTGAAAACGGTTGGAAAGGTGTGAATATGAAGTACTTCGACATCATCATATCATTGCTGATCGTCGGTATCGTTCTATTGATGATCCTACCGATACCGACTTTTATGCTGGACATCTTCCAAATCCTCAATATCACCTTGTCTCTCGTGATCCTCTTATCGACGATGTATGTGGGCAGCGCTTTGGAACTTTCCTCCTTCCCCTCGATACTGCTGGTGATCACCTTGTTTCGACTATCCCTCAACGTCAATTCCACCCGTCTCATCCTCCTGCAGGGTAAAAATTTCGATGGGCAAGTGGTGAAAGCCTTCGGGAATTTCGTCGTTCAGGGCAACTATATCGTCGGGATCATTATCTTTTTAATCCTCGTTATCATCCAATTCATCGTCATCACGAAGGGGTCGGAACGGATTTCGGAAGTGGCGGCGCGGTTTACGCTCGATGCGATGCCGGGAAAACAGATGAGCGTGGATGCTGACTACAACGCGGGCTTGATCACGGAAGAAGAGGCAAAAAAACGAAGAAACGACGTCCGGCGCGAGGCGGATTTCTATGGCGCCATGGATGGGGCAAGCAAATTCGTTCGCGGGGACTCCATCGCCGGCATTATCATCGTATTTGTCAACATCCTCGGGGGATTGATCATCGGAGCCGTTCAACAAGGCTTGAGCATTGGAGAGGCTGCGGAGGTCTTCACCCTTTTAACCGTCGGAGACGGGTTGGCCGCGCAGATCCCTTCTCTATTGGTTTCGACCTCCAGCGGTATCCTGGTTTCCAGGGCCGCTTCCGAGGACAATCTGAGCATGGATATGATGAAGCAGCTGACTTCTGATAATCGCGTCATGTTCTTAACCGGCGGGGTCCTCGTGTTTCTCTCGCTATTCACGCCGTTGCCGACCTTTTCGACCCTACTAATCGGCGCGCTGCTCATTGGAATGGGATTTATGGCTTCGCGAGAAACGAAAAAATTGGCCACCGATACTGGAGGGGGAACCGGACCGGAGCCTGAAGGATTCGCGGGTTTGAAAGGACCGACGCCCCCCGGGGGGGAACCGCGCCCGAAGGGAGAGCAGCCGGCTCCCTTTATGACCACTTCGGCAGAGGTATCCGAGATCATCCAAACCGACACGATCGATGTGGAACTGGGGTACGGCTTGCTACCGCTGGCAGATCCGACGCAAGGCGGAGACTTACTCGACCGTATCACGCTCGTACGAAAGCAGCTCGCTTATGAAATGGGCTTGATTTTAACTCCAATTCGCGTTCGGGACAGTGTCCTATTAAAAGCCAATGAATATGTGATAAAATTAAAGGGCACTGAAATTGCCCGATATGAACTGTGGCCGAATCGTTTGCTGGCGATAAACCCGGGGACGGCGAAAGGCATCCTGCCGGGCATATCCAGCCGTGAACCGGCCTTTAGTTTGGAAGCCTATTGGATAGACGAGTCCCAAAGAGAGTTCGCGATTAATAGCGGGTACACCGTTGTCGACCCGCCGAGTGTTTTTGCCACCCATCTGTCCGAGATCATCAAGAAGTACGCCCATGAAATCTTAGGCCGCAGAGAGATGAGCCTGCTGATAGACGGACTAAAAGAAAAGTTTTCTTCTTTAGTCAACGAGGTCATTCCCGACGGGCTAAAACTGTTCGAAGTGCAACGGATCCTGCAAAATCTTTTACGAGAACGGGTTTCGATCCGTAATCTGCCATTGGTTTTTGAAACGTTGACCGAACACATCGATAAAACGAAAGATATCGATTACCTCACAGAATATGTCAGACGGGGTTTAAAGCGTCAGATCGTTTTGGATGCCCGGTCAGATGATGGCTCTTTGCACGCGGTAGGATTGGATCCGGCTTTGGAACGGCAGTTACTGAACGCGATCCGTGAAACCCCGGAAGAACGGTACCTGGCCTTAGACCCGGAAATGTTGAAAAAAATGGAGGAAACCTTGTCGAACGCCTTGGAGAAAGCGATGAAAAAAGGATTTATGCCGATCGTTATCTGTTCAGGCTCGATTCGATATTACCTAAAACGCAGCATTGAAAGAGCTTTACCTGGCGTTATCGTTCTTGCGTACGAAGAACTCGTTGAAGATATTCCTTTTTCTGTGGAAGCGGTGATTAACCTGTGAAGATCAAAAAGTACGTCGTCGAAGACGTCAAGGAAGCCCTCAAACAAATCAAAAGAGATCTTGGAGAAGACGCGGTGATTTTGGGCACCCGAAAGTTCAAGACCGGCGGTTTTTTAGGATTCGGCAGTAAAACCAAATACGAGGTCACCGCCGTCGCCGAGGAGAAGAAAGAAGAGGTCAAATCGAAGACGCAGCAAAAAGAAGAGGAATGGATCGACAGTAAAAAACTCTATGAACTGAAACGCATTCTATCGAAAAACAGCCAATCGCAAACGGAAGCCTATCCTTCCTTGAAGGATCGGCCGAGAACGCCCACGATTCCGTCTGCCGGGTATTCGACCGATCTTCCAAAAACCGATAAACCGGACGTGAATAACCCCTACACGAAACCGGTTGGAGCTTCCTCGATGGAGTGGGGAAGCGGTGAGGAAACGAGCGCCCACGACGTGTCCGGTCTTAGGAAAGAAATGCTGACGATGAAACGAATGATCCAGGATTTAAGCGTAAAAATCGGGAAAGAAAACTATCTGCCCGGGCTCCCGGAAAGATTTCGAAGGATATACGAAGCGCTCATCGATCAAGAAGTGAATCAGGATTTGTCGAGAAGAATGGTCGAATCTTTGCGTATCGTTACCAACGACGGGATGGACAATACGATCGAAGTCGAAAAGAAGTTTTCGGAAGTTTTATCTCCCGCGATAAAAACCGATAATCTTTTAAAGAATCACGAAAAAGGCGATATCCTATTCTTCATCGGCCCGACCGGCGTTGGAAAAACCACCACATTGACCAAAATCGCCGCGATGTTGTCCCTCGAAATGCGAAAGCGAGTAGGTATCTTAACGATCGACACTTATCGGATCGCGGCCGTTGACCAGTTGAAAACCAGCGCGGACATCATGGGCATCGGCGTCGGAGTCGCCTATAATCCGAAAGAGCTTTCCACTCTGTTGGAGCGGTTTAAAGATTTCGACCTCGTGCTCGTCGACACGGCGGGAAGGAATCAGAAGAACGAGCTTCAGATGAATGAGCTGAGCCGGTATCTGGAGATCGTCAATCCGAAATACAAGTTGCTGACGATGAGCATGAACACCCGCGCAAAAGACACGTACAGCATCATCGAGCATTTTTCAGTCGTAGACCCCACACATTTGATTCTGACGAAGATGGACGAAACCTCTGTCTACGGTTCATTTCTTGAACTAAGCAGCAGATATGACATACCGGTATGCTTCATCACCAACGGCCAGAGAATCCCCGAAGATATCATGATTGCGGACTCGAAACGTTTGGCTTCGTTCATCGTGAAAGAGGTGCTGACTAATGCCAGACCAGTTGGAAACGCTTAAACAGGTCGTTTCAGCCAAAAATTTCGAAATCATCATCGTCGCCAGCGGAAAAGGCGGCGTCGGAAAAAGCGTGATCGCGGCAAACTTTGCCGTCGCTCTGGCGAAGAATCAGAAGAGCGTGCTGTTATTCGACGCGGACGTGGGCTTTGCGAATGCGGATATTCTCTTAGGATTGACGACGAAAAACACCCTACGCGACTATCTCGTCGGGAAGATGGAACTGAAGGACGTGTTATACCCGACAAGCTACGGCATCTGGCTGTTGAGCAGTGGAACGGACGTGGGTGATCTGATCGCTTTTCGAAGCGAGTCAAAACTAAGACTGATGGACGATTTTATGAAGATCGTCGTGGACATGGACTATGCGGTCGTCGACACAGGCGCCGGATTTACGGAAGAGCTCCTATCTTTTTACGAGGCTGCCGATAAACTGTTTATGATCACTACCCCTGAACCCACGGCGCTCATCAACGTTTATACTCTGGCGAAGATGCTGGCAACGAAAGGGATTTTCCCGGAGTTGTATCTCATCATGAATCAATCGCGTAACACGAGCAAAGACACGCAGGTGCTCGAGCGATTCTCTTATGTCCTTGAAAAATTCGCAGGTTGGACAATCGCAGAAAAATTGATCGTCAGGGAGGATGCAGGCGTAAGCGCCAGCGTGTTGAAACAGATCCCGTTTATCGAAACCCAAAAGCATTCGCAACCGGCTCAAGCAATCCAACGATTATCGAAGATGGTTCTCAAGAGCCAGTCTTACGAAGACATGGAACCGGATGGCTTTTTCGTCAAGTTTAAAAAACTATTCGGGATAAAGTAGGGTCAAAATGATCCTGATCCAGAATTTAAGCAAATTGTTGAAACTCAGTTGTTGGAAATCGATGCTGGAATTGCCGGGCCGTTCTTTATTCAGCGTTTTCCTGGGCACCTACAAGGACCTTCTTCTTTTCGAGAGCCGGGTATTTCAGATCAGCGCCGATCTGCGAAACAACAGCGAAATCGCCTATCAGATCTTCCTTCCCCTCGGGATCATCAGAGGAGTCGGACGATTAAAGGAACAAATGGTTAAAGATGACCCCGTATATGGTAAAGTAAAAAGGTTATTGGTGTCACCAGGACAAACGATGGTTTCTCAAAAGAGAAACTTCAAACGTTACTTTTTGTTGGAAAACGGAATCATCGAACATCGCGGACAATCCGCACAGGTAATCGTGAAGGATGTCTCGATGGCCGGCATCGGCGTCTCTTCCGGCAGTCGATTGCTATCGGAAGAGGGGACAATCCGTTTCTTGGGCTTGCAGCGCCCGATTCGTATCAAGAAAGTCTATGAATTCACCAATTATAATTTTTTCGAATACGGATTTTTATTCCAACTCGCTGATGAAGAGCAAAAAAATGAGCTGAAGAGGAGACTCCTTGTCTATCATCAAAAACTCACCAATATTGGTGTTTCTCATTAGGTAGGGCAGGATGGCATACTTCAATACGCAGATCAAGGCAAATGAAGGCCTGAAAATAGGAAAACCGCTGATCATAGACGTATCCGACCCTTTGCTGGAAGGCGTATATAAAAGCAGCATCTACGATATCGACTTCACTAAGAAAGTAATGAAGATCGGGATGCCCAGCTCGCAGGGTCAGTTCGTCCCATTACCCGCCGGTACGCGTCTTTATGTGAAGATGGTGGATAAAAGTTCGTTGTATGTTTTCCAAAGTATGGTCGTATCCTACGAAAAGGACGAAGAAGGATTTTTAGTGATGTATATCCTTTTCCCGGATTCTTTACGGAAGATCCAGAGGCGCCAGTTTGTTAGGGTCCCCTTCTTTAAGGAGGGTGATTTCATCCGATTGAAAACGAACGAATCCTATAAGTTCATATCCAAAGACTTGAGCGCCGGGGGGTTGCTGATGGTTTCTCCTTGCGAAATCGAGCTGTCGGAAAAGGTCGTCGTGAATATGGCGATCTGCGAATCTATCTCTTTGGACAGTATCACCTCGCAAATCGTCCGAAGCGATCGCAATATCCAAACGAAACACTGGATCTACGGGGTAGAATTCAAAGATCTTCCTCGTTCGATCGAAGACCGGATTGTTCGGTACGTCTTCGTTTTAGAACAGGAATCCAGAAGAAAAATAAAGGAAGAAGGGGCGAATCCTTGATGTCGTATTATGATGAACTGACACCCAAACATTTGGATGTATTGAAAGAGATAGGCAATATCGGAACCGGAAACGGAGCGACCGCGCTTTCGCTGATGACTGGAAAAAAAGTGGAGATTAAAGTTCCGAATGTCTCTGTGATAGAGTTTTCTCAGATACCGTTGTTTTTCAAAGACCCGGAAAAAGTGACGATCGGTATCCAACTGGGCTTCTACGAAGATTTAAACGGAAAACTTCTATTGCTTTTCGATTCGGAACCTGGTCACAGACTGCTGGAGCTGCTGATCGGATTCGGGAATGAAGACCTCACGGCGATGGACGAAATGCAACGTTCAGTTTTCAGCGAGATCGGCAATATCGTTTGCGGGTCTTATCTTGTTTCGCTCACGCAGTTTACGAATCTTTTCGTGAATTCTAACGTGCCGCAAATAACCGTCGATATGGTCTCCGGCATCGTCGCGGAATCGTGTTTGGAGTATGCTGAAGAGGAAGATCGCACGATCCTCATCGAAACCAACTTCGAAATCGAGGGGCAAAAGAATGTGGAAGCCTATTTGTTTCTGATTTTGAAACCCGAATCCGTGAAAAAACTGCTCGAATCCCTTGGAATGTGAAACTTATGGATGAAAAAGCGATTATCGGCATCGGAGAGTATAAATCCGGGAAGAACCCCCTCATTCTCGTTACCTTAGGGCTCGGTTCTTGCGTAGGGGTTTGCATTCGGGACCCTGCCAAAGGTATTGGAGGACTGATTCATGTCATGTTGCCTGAAAGCGGGGGCAAAGAGGTGACGAAACCCGGAAAATATGCTGACTCCGGCATCGAGATGCTTCTAAAAGAAATCGCGGATTTGGGCGCCAATATGAGCAAACTCGAAGCGAAAATCGCCGGTGGCGCTTCGATGTTTAAATCCACTGCATCAACGATGGAAGTCGGCAAACGAAATGTCGAAGCCGTGAAAACGATGCTCGCCCGCAAAAAAATCCGTCTAATAAGTGAAGACACCGGCGGAACCCGTGCCAGAAGCATCGAATATAACATCCGCACGGGAATCCTGCAGATTCGAAAAGTAGGAGGGGGAGAAAAAACCGAAATCGTCGAGTTGTAGGCAAAGAAAAGGCTTAAGAGCGATGCGGTTAGAGAAGGAAGGGCAGCAGCGTGATAAAAAACAAACGTCTTGATTCTTCTTACAAACAAAATAGACTCACAAAAGACCAACTGATACAGATGATTCTGCCCAAAATAAAAGCGCTGGCCACGAACGTGAAGACAACCTTGCCGAAAAGCGTTGAGGTTTCCGATCTTGTTCAGGAAGGCGTTGTTGCGCTCATCAATGCTTTCGATCGGTATGACGAATCCAAAGGCGCGAGTTTCGCCACCTTTGCGTTAACCCGCATAAAAGGGGCAATGTACGATTACTTGCGGAGCATCGACTGGCTGCCGAGAAAAACGCGCCATCAGATTAAAGAAATAGAAAAAGCTTACTTCGAATTAGAGGCCAAGAACGGGGCGACACCCTCCGAAGAGGAGATCGCGGATTACCTGGAGCTTACTTTGGAAGAGGTCCGGACCTCTCGAATGGACATGAACTGCAAACAGTTATTGGATCTGGACAACTACCTCAACCCCGATGAGACGGATTTTACGGAGACGATCGTCAGCGAGGAATTGAATCCGGAACAGCAGTTCGAAAAAGACGAGAAGCGCGAACGCTTGAAAAGCTATATTGCAAGGCTTTCTGAAAGAGAGCAGCTTGTGATTTCGTTATACTATATAGAGGAATTAAACTTGAAAGAAATCGCTCTCGTTCTAGGGGTTACCGAATCGAGAGTTTCGCAGATATTAAGCAAAGCGTTGAGGACTTTAAAACATTGGATTGAGGAATCGGAAACGGAAGAGGGCAAGCTAACCTTTTAGAAAGGAAAGAAAGGAGGGGTCAAGATGACGGGTCCGCTTGAGATGCAAACTTCTTTGGTTAAGCCTTCCGAAGCGGCTCAAAGCGTTAGCCGTCAGCTGATTACCCAAGAGGCCGCTCAACAAGTGTTGGCTTCCGAGATGTTGAAAAAAACCAAAGAATCAACGCACACGACACCCGCTGCCGAAAAAACCAGCCAGGAAGGTGTCAAGAACTCTACCGATAAAGAGCAAGGCCAAATGCAAGGAGAGCTGTCGGGAAGAAAAAAAGAGGAAGAAAAAGAGACCCCCAAGAAGCCCGATGACGATTATCGTGGCCATTTTTTGGACGTGCGCGGTTAAATGTAAACGGTGCTATTCAAAGAAAAAGGAGTCGAATCATGCCAGATGTCGCTTCGGTATTCGGGTATTTGGGAATCGAAAAAAAAAGTGACGAGACATATGTCGGCGGGATCATCATATCCGACAGTTACGGCATTCCTGTCGAATTCAAGTACACAGAACCCATAAAGCCGACAAACCTTCAAAAAATTCTATATGGTAAATCGATCGAAAAGTATTTGACCGTGGATGTGCTGTCCAAAAAGCTGATTATCAGCATACAGGAAAAACCACGTTTCATACTCGTTCGGGACCTGACTTTGCTGCAAACCCAGTCAAAGTACCCAATCATCTTTTTAGACTCGATAAAAAAAGAAACGACGGACGCGGATACCTCTGACGAACGATATCGAACCGATATGATCGGGAAAGAGTACAAGATCGTTTACGTCAATAACTTAACTTCAGACGAATACCAGTGGCTGACCTCTATCTCTAAAGAAATCGATATCCTTGAACCGTTTTCGCGTCTGAAGGAGGCTTTGGATTACGTTTGTTCAATAAAATAAAAGGCTTTTTTAGAGACCTGGCTGATTCGGTGAAAAAAGAAACCGGCACGATATCCGTTATCGAAACCGACTTTTGGTTCGAGGCGGGAATAGGCGATATCTATTCTCCGATCGCGGAAGCCGTGACCAAAGAAGGCTTTTACATTCAGGAAACCGAGCTGAAGATCACTGATCTTGAGGAAACATCGAGCGCCCTTTGTTCGGTTAAAGGATTCGACAGCGAAACCGCCGGACGCTTTGACCAAATAATCAAGACCGCCGGTCTTGAAGCGGAAGCGGGGGTTTTTTCCTTTGAAACGCCGGGATTGGGTGTCTGTATATCAGATTTCACGCCTCCCGGAACCGGAACGGCGATTTTTGACGAAAGTCCGGAAGAAACCTCCTTTTTGATGGATCAGATTATTTCCTTTCCGCTCTATTTTGTCAAAGGAATCCTGGTTTACACGGAAGAACTGATGGAAGGAGTCCGGGCGAAAAACGAACCGCTCTTCGCTACGATCAAAATTAACGCTTCCGATCGGGTTATCGCGCAGTTTCCTATGAGCCGCCTATCCGTTTCGCGCGAGAGTTATTCCACAGGCAATATCAAAAATGCGTTGACTTTTATCCTTGATCGAATGAACCATAAGCCGCGATTGCGGTGGATCGGGATTTTCCGTGACGTTCCGATCAATCGGATCAAGCAGCTCACTTTCAGCGAATCGACCCTATCCTTTACGTTGAACAGCTTGGATCGGCGTTCTATCTACGTTTTGGATGTGTTGGCCGTCTTTGACGAAGTGATGGAAAAGTACCATATCGCGCCGATCATACGCGGATAACGAGGAAAAACAAGATGGATTGCGCCATAGAAAAGATCCCTTTATCGGGAAAGCATACGGCTTACTTAAAAATCGATCTTCATGATGACTTTCTCAAACGGATGGTCTCGCGGTTAAGCGCTCTCTCGAAGCCATGGGTCATCGCTTTTGAAGATGTCAAATCGCTTCAAGAGTTCGGAGGATTCGAAGTTTCGAACGACCTCTGCGTCTTCCCTCCTTTCGACCTTCTGCCCTTCGAACAGGTAGAAGGTTCGATACCGACGCTTAAGAAGCGAATGAAAACGCTATACCGCCTTGGAGGACCTGACCGATTCACCGGAGGGATCCTGACGACGATTCCGGCTCTCCTACAAAAAATTGTAGATCCCGGCGCTTTGACCGAAGGCTGCCTCACTTACAAAAAAGGCGGCTTCATACGGGATAACCGGGGCGACAAGTATGACAGGGAATCCCTGATCCAATACCTCAGCGAAACCGGGTACCGACGCGCTTACACAGTCGAAAACCCGGGCGAGTTTTCCGTTCGCGGTTTTATCCTCGACTATTTCAGTTTGTTCGATGACTTCCCCAAACGCATCGAGTTCTTCGACGATGAAATCAACGACGTGCGGTTCTTCGATCCGCAAACCCAACTGAGTCTTTCAAAAGAAACGGATGCAAGAGAAGGTTCAAAACTGCCAGAAGGCCAGAGCGTGATCGTCCCGTTTCGAGAAACCTTCTTCAAAGAAGAGAATTGGGAACATTTCCGAAACCGGATCACGGATTTAAAAAAGAAGTACCCGAGCAGTCTCTTCTTGGGAACGCTGGAACAAAAACCGGATCGGTTCCCGTCGCTGGGGGGCATGCTGCTTCCGTCGCAGCGGGCGCTGGTCAATATCTTGCCAGAGGATACGATCTTCTTATACGTTCGTTTGACTCAAGCCTTGGAAAAATTCCGCGGGTACGAGAAAGAACTCTTCGACATCTATCCGCAAGCGGAATACAAAGAAATATACTTTAAATACTTTCGGGTATCGGAAAGCGCTCTGCTATCGCGAATCAACGTCACCGTCCTGACGGAGCCCGGAGTCCCGCAGATGGGCGTGTCCGAATCGGCCACCCCTTTCGCGGATTACGCGGTTTCTTCTGACGGTTTAACAGCCGTTAAGCGAAAAAGCCAAACGACCGCCTTTTTGGATTACCCAAACCAAGTCATCGCCTCTTCCGAAGACTTGGAAAAGGGAGACTTGATCGTTCACGAAGACTTCGGAGTCGGACGCTATCAAGGGAACGAGGTGATCGGCAATTACGCCGGAATCCGGGAGTATCTGAAGATCGAATACGCGGACCAGGTGAACATTTTCGTGCCCGTAGAAAACTTGGACCGTGTCCATAAGTATATCGGCGATGAAAACCTGGTCGGTTTGACGCGCCTAAAAGGAAACGGGTGGATCAGGACTCGAAACAAAGTGCGCGAGGATATCGAAGAAAAGGTGGAAGAACTCATCCAGCTCTATGCGATCCGCAAATCAATCGCCAAGCCCCCCGTAACCGGGGATTCCGAATTGGAATCGCGATTTGCCGCTTCTTTCCCGTATATCGAAACGAAACCCCAAGCGCGTTCAATCGAAGAAGTCTATCAAGATTTGGGGAGAGAGTACCCTATGGATCGCCTGATCTTCGGAGACGCTGGATCAGGGAAAACCGAAGTGGCGATGAGAGCCGCTTTCCGAATGGTACTTAACGGAAAACAAACGGCGATGCTCGTTCCGACGACAATTCTCTCAAAACAACACTATGAGACGTTTTTCGAACGGTTCTCGGCTTTCGGTGCAAAGGTTATCCTGCTCAATCGCTTTGTCACTGACAAAGAACGAAAATCAGCGGCCGGGATGATCGCCGACGGAACGGCTGACGTGGTTATAGGCACGCACAGCCTTCTATCCGGCCGTATCAAGTATAAAGATTTGGGTCTGTTGATTATCGACGAGGAGCAAAAGTTCGGCGTCACGCAGAAAGAAAAAATAAAGAAGATGAAAACCCAGGTCGATGTGTTGACGCTCAGCGCGACCCCGATACCGCGAACGCTCTATATGGGTTTTTCAGGAGTTAAAGAGATGTCCATCGTCGATGCGCTTCCTCCCGGACGCATTCCGGTCGAAGTATTGGTGGCTGCTTGGGAAGAGCGCATCGTAAAAACGGCAATTTTAAGAGAGCTGACACGGGGCGGTCAGGCGATCTACGTCCACAACCGTGTCGAAGATATCTCCGAATCATTAGATCGGGTAAAGACGATCGTGCCGGAAGCGAAGGTAGGTTTGGCCCACGGACAGATGAAAAAGACTGTTTTCGAAAAGACAATCCGGGATTTTTACGAAGGTCAGATCGATATCCTGGTCTGTACAACGATCATCGAAAGCGGCGTCGATATTCCGAATGCCAACACCCTCATCATCGATGACGCCCAGCGATACGGATTGTCACAGTTGTATCAATTGAGAGGTCGTGTTGGAAGAAGCGACCGCCGGGCTTACGCCTACTTCCTCTACCCAAAACACACCCGTCTGCTCCCCGAAAGCCGTTCGCGGCTAGAAGCCATTCAAACCTTTTCCGGCGCGGGAAGCGGTTTGCAACTTGCCCTTCGGGATATGGAGATCAGAGGAATCGGAAATCTCTTGGGATTTGAACAACACGGCAACATTAATACCGTCGGGCTCCATTTGTATCAGCAAATACTGGATGATGTGCTGATCAAACGCGGTTTAAAAGAAGATAAGAAACAGAAAGAAGAAAGTGAAGAAGCGATCCGGGTGGAGATCAAGGGATTCCAACTCAATTGCGTTTTAACCGATCTCTACATCGCGAATCAGATCGAGCGGATGAAGATTTACCGCAAGATCGCCATTTCCAGAACACTCGACGACATTGGCTCGGTGGAACGGGAACTGGCCGATCGCTTCGGCCCGTTGGAGCCTAACGCCCTTGAGCTACTTCTATATTCGCGCATACGGATCCTCGCGGACGCGTTGGGCGTCAAAAGCATCGAGGCACTCAAACGCTCCCGCAACGTCCGCTTCTCGTTCACCGACAGGCAATCCCTCGATCGGTTCGAATGGCAAGCTCACCGAGGATTTTCAAACCGAGAGACGTTGGAAGTCTTGCTCTTCGAAATCGACCCCTATCGTATCGCGCATTTGCTGGAAAATAACTTTACGCTCCGCGGGTCTGGCGGCCGCAGCGCTCGGTCCCTGGCTCGAAAGGGCTAAGGAGGGACTCCCGTGTCTACTGCCATTCTCGCTGCTTTTATCACGATCGTTGCGCTCCATCTCTTTTTATTGCGTCAAGCATCCTTTCCAACCTTTCGAAGAAAACTCACAAAATGCTTATTGATGCCCGTTCTCATCTGTTATTTTCTGGCAGTTTCGATTGAACAATCTGTCCCGGCAAACGGTTGGATCCTTGCAGGTTTGATCTGCGGATTTTTCGGGGATTTTTTCCTGGTGTTCAAGAGGCAATCCTTCTTCGCGCTCGGATTATTCGCGTTTCTGATCGGTCATCTGTCTTATTCGATCTACCTGCTCTCTTTCCTATCCTCCCGTGTTTGGACCCTTTGGCTTTGGGTTTCTCTTCTGGTATTCGGAGCGATATTCATCTTTCTCTATCGACTCCTCAAGAGCGGTTTAGGCAACATGAAAATCCCGGTGATCTTGTATATGACGATCATCGAGGCGATGAGCTTTATCGCCTCTCTCAGAGTCGTCTCGGACCCTCAAAGCGTTGCAGCTTGGACCTTTTTCGCCGGGTCCATCTGCTTCCTGGTCTCGGATAGCTTTTTGGCGGTAAAGGTCTTTAAGAGGGACTTCCTTGCCAGCGAATGGTTGATCATGGGTTCGTATATTCTCGCCCAATTTTTAATCTGTCAATCCCATTTCCTATTCTAAAAAAAATCTCCCGCGTAGACCTATACGGGGTAACCGCGAAAGAGTTGTTTGGAGCGTTCTGAGAAGGGATACGCGACCGCCTTCCGCGGCGGCCGTTCATTTATTTGAAAAATTAAACCGATAAATAAATACGTCTTAATCGTTAAGAATAGCTCTGCTCTATCGGATAATCAATAGCGCCAAATCCAAAAAAAGGAGGGATTTGTGTGTCAAAGAAAACCATTGTCTATCTGTCGCTTCTTATATTGGCGACAGCCCTATTTGCCGGGTGGTCTATCGAATTCGGTTTCGGCCCGATCGTCGTTACACCGAACACGCAACCCGTTTATCCGGGATACCCCTACCCCTATCCGTATCCTTATCCCACTCCCACCCCGACGCCCGCGGGCGGCATTAGATTGGGCATTTCCAGCGTCGATAATAACGGCAACGGGGTTTTGGTCACGCAAGTGCTGCAAGGATACCCCGCCTATGGTCAGCTTTTCCCCGGAGATATCATAAGATCGGTTCAGATTATTCAAGGTCAAGTCATGGTTTACAACAACTATGTGCAAGCTTACAATTTCTACGGATATCCACAGACTCCGAGCGGAACCTGGGTTTATTCTTCCTCGCAATTGCAGTCGATGATTTTGAGCGCCCCTTGGAACTCTTCGATCATCCTATGGATACAACGTTATGGCTCACCTATGATGCTGGTCATTCAACTGGTGAACGCCAACAGCCCTCCCATTTTCTATTCGATCAACCCGTGAGCCAGTCTACAATAGAAGGGAAGATTCCCATTTCATTAAGAAGGGAATCTTCCCTTTTTTTATATGCTATAATCTATCGTTCAATCGGCTTGGTCGTTTCAGCCGAGACTCCGACTATGTGATATGAAGGTGAAAGAACGATGGAAAAAACACATCAGGATGTTGTAGACCGTTTAGTTAACGAAAAAGGATTGAGCGCGTTAGACGGGTTGATGGATCTCATCGCAACCTCCGAAGACCCGGAAGTTTTATCGATCGCGCACGAAGCTCTGGTTCGCTTGGGTTCTGCCGCTAAACCGCGCTTATTGGCATTTTTGGAGAAGGAAACGTGCCAGAGCGCTTCTTTGCCCGGACTGCTGACCCTTATCGAAACGATCGGCGATATCGGCACCAAAGGGGATATACCCGCGCTGTACGCTCACCTTAAATTATTCGAACATGAGGCGGATCAGCTTTACGTCTACGAAGCGATCGCCAAGCTGGGAGGCGGTAAAGAATTGCTCAGCCTTCTGGAATTGCTCCTGTTTGAAGATGAAGAAAGAGACCTCATGCGCGATCACATCATCATGATCCTCTCGCAAATCCAAGACCGGCAGGCGCTGGATTTGCTTGTAAGAGCGCATACCCTCAACGTTACCGACGAAGAGCAACAAGAACTGATCCTTTTGAGCGTTACAAACCTTCTCTCCCATAGCCCGGCGTGGATAGAAGATTTGAAAGCCAGCGCGGAAGGTCGTAAGATCGTGGAAAAGCTTTCGGAAAAAATGAAAGGTCAAACAGGTGAAAGCGCCGTGGAACAAAAGGATCTAAAATGAAAATATTGTTAGCGACGACCAACCGATATAAAGTGCAGGAGATCAAGGAGATCATTCCAGATGTCGATTTCTGCAGCATCAGCGATTTCACCGATCATTGGGATGTCGAAGAAACCGGCGCGACTTTCGAAGAAAACTCATTCTTGAAAGCGAAGACGGCGGCCCATCATTTCGGTATCGTCTCAATCGCCGACGATTCCGGATTGGAGATCCCGATTTTAGACAACTTTCCGGGGGTACAGTCCGCCCGTTTTTTGGAAGGACACTCTTTCGAAGACAAGATGAAGGCTGTTCTCGAGCGAATGTCTCCATTTTCCAAACCGGAACAGCGGATTGCCAAGTTCCGAACTGTCGCCACCTATTACGATCCTCTGACCGGGCAATGGTTTTACGCCGAAGGCGTCGTGGAAGGTATCATCGCCGATCAGATCGCCGGCGCCAACGGATTCGGATACGATCCCATCTTTATCCCCAAAGGATTCGAGCAAACCTTCGGAGAATTGTCCGATTTCGTCAAAAATAACTTCAGCCATCGCTCGCGCGCGTTCCAAACCCTATTTGAACGAATTAAATCGGAAGTGGAGCCTTGACGCGCACGACGCTTTACCTAACGCGGCACGCGTCGACGCAATGGAACGAAGAAGCCCGATTCCAAGGCGGTTTAAACAGCCCGCTCAGTTCGAAAGGCCAGGATCAAGCCAGGCAACTCGGAAGGGTGATCGCGGATCTGCTTCCGGAGGTCTTGTGCACTTCCGCGCTTCAGCGGACCGAGGAAACGGGCGCTATCGCGTTGGAAGCGGCGGGGTTAAGTCTCCCAAAAGAAATCTATCCGGAGCTCAATGAAATTCGTTTAGGGTTTTGGGAGGGAAATACTGTAGCGTGGGTGAAAGAGCACGATGCAGACGCTTTTCGGCATTACACGCAAAATCCAAAAACCTTCAAGCACCCGAGTGGGGAAGGGTTCCAAGATGTTTTGGAACGCGGCCTGAAAGGAATCGAAAAGATCATCCGCGCTCATCAAGGGAAACGAGTCTGGATCATTACACACGGTTTTGTCCTGTGCGCGTTACTCGTTTACTTGCGAAACATCCCCGATGAATACTACGCCTTGAAGATGCGCGTCCCGGACAATGTGGAAGTAATCCATACCACCTGGTTTCGATGAAGGGTCTTTGAAGCAATGTTCACTAATTCCGGGTATCGTCGGGAACGTCCAAATCCTCCCCGGCTTCAACGAACAGTTCAAAACGCTCCGGAGATAGACTCCCTTTGTAGAGATCGCGGAAGTTAACCTCCAACTCCGTGTCTGATTCCTCCATTTGCAACAATTCGACGGGGATTCTTCGTTTCGGTTGGTATATTTCGAACACGACATTGTGAATACCAGACGAAAAGATCCCGCCCTCTATGATTTCATCAAGCGAAAAAATCACTTCTAACGTACTATGTATGTCATCTTCCACGTAACCCATCCGCGTCAATCTATCGAAAGCTTTATTGGCGATATCCGCGCGATCCTGATTACCGTCCATGATCTCTTTCAACACGAACGAGAAGGCCACCTCAAACAGATCTTGTAAAATCTTCAAATAACTCCGTCCCTTTCAGAAATTTGCCTATTATAGCATACTCGCGATAGAATCAAAGGCCGGGTTAATCTTTCCCGTATTTGATTCTCTCCAGTATAGACGTTAAAACTTCCGCATTATGGATAGAATCCTCCTCAGTGATAATCGGAAGAGCCTCCCCGCGGATCACAGCGTTGACGTGAGCGATCTCAAGAGCGTAGTTATTCGGACTTTCGATTTGAAACGGCTGGTTCCCTTTCTCATTGATCACTGTATAGGTCAGGGTTCCGCTTTCATTGAAAGGCCGTTCGGTAGAGAGGCATCCTTTCGTTCCCTGCGCTTCAAACAACATCCGTCGGCCCTGCTCGAAGGAAACGTGAAAAGACATGGTCAACCCCCGATCAATTTGTAGCAAAGCCGTCGTGGACAGATCGGTCCGTTCGATCGGATGAAGCGTCGCCACCGCATCAACCACGGTCGGTTCTTTCTCGGTGAGATACCGCGCGAGGTGGACAAGATAACATCCCAAATCATAAACGGCTCCGCCGCCCAAGGCTCTCGACCAACGAATATCCTCTTTCCGCCCCGACAGATCGAAGGAAAACGACGACAGGAGATGACGAACCTCTCCGATCCCGCCAGACTGAATGATATTCCGCATTTGCCGGATCAATGGATTATGAATGTAGGCAAATCCCTCCATTAGTATCCTGTCCGCTTTCCGGGAGATATCGAACATCTCTCGCACTTCTTGCGGATTCAGGCCTAACGGTTTTTCGCAGAGAACGTGCTTTCCCGCCAAGAGGGCGTTGATGACCCACTCTTTATGCAAGGCGTTGGGTAGAGGCACATATACAGCGTGGACTTCCGGATCGCTTAACAGTTGGGTATACGCTTCATAACCTTTCGCCGCGTGAAATTGGGATAGAAAACGCCCCGCCTTTTCGGGATTTCGGCTTGCGATGGCTTCCAAAGAGCAGTTCTCAGTTTGCATAATGGCGGGAATGACGGCTTTCTCGGCAATACGCGCGGCGCCAAGCACTCCCCATTTTACGATTTTCGACACCATAAACGCCTCCTTTCCGTTTGTGTGATTATACACTGATTGATCGTTCCGTTATGGGATATGCCTCAGGTGGAACGTACTCTTTGAGTTCTAGCGAAAAAAAGGATTCGCGTGTCTGACCGGTAGCGGGTGCCACACGTTGGTTCGGCTCGCAAATCGATTATGATCGGTATACCCTCGAAACTGATATCCGTTTTTCAGTCGAAACGCATTCAGAATGAAAGCCATCAGGCAGAAAACCACTCGCTCTGATTTGGGGCTTCTTAAACCCTTCCTGCGCGTTTCTCCGTTTTGAGTGGCCTTCCGGCAATTGACAGCCTGAAAGAAAAGGCGTATAATGGTCATGAACTAATGTCTGCGCACATATGCTCATTTTGGAGGGATATGATGACTGGATTAGAGAAAAATACCCGCCGAATCTTCCGAAATCACGGAAAAGCCTTATGGGTCGCTCTTGATCATCCTCAGTTCAGTGGTCCGATGCAAGGCCTCGAAGATCCGATTAAAACGATAGGCAAAATCCTTCCCGCCTCGCACGACGGAATGATCCTAAACCCTGGCATTTTCCGTCTGCTGCCTTCAGAAGCCTATCAAAAACATCTCATTATGCGCGTCTCAGTGGGAGGAACCTGTTTCTCCGAGTACTCCAAGATCCATCCGGTCGTCGTAGACCCGGTACAGGCCTTGAATGAAGGCGCCGACGCCGTGATTATGATGCTGATCCTGGGGAGTCAGGACGCGTTGGCGATGGAGTCGGTCCGACGGCATATCGAAGCCTATCACCGTTACGCGATTCCGGTAGTCGTCGAGGTGATGTCGGAAGACTACACCATGAACAATGATTTTCAGCACGTGTATGCAGGCGCGCGGATTGCGGCGGAATTGGGCTGTGATATCGTGAAAGTCTTTTACTGCGAACAATTCCATCGTGTTGTAGAGACCTGCCCCGTACCGGTCTTATTGGCGGGAGGGCCGAAAAACCTCGATATTCTGGAAGGCGCCAAAGAGGCAATCCGTTCAGGCGCAAAAGGTTTTGCTTTCGGGAGAAATGTCTTCCAAAATGAAAATCCAGTAGAGATGATCGGCCAGCTCTCGCAACTATTGGAGGGATAGACATCCCCAAGCGCATACCGGACCAACTTCTCTTTGCGGTTGCCGTCGATTATTATGAAAACCGCGCCACTCAGGAAGAGATCGGAGAGAAATATGGAATCTCGAGACCGCAAATTTCGCGGTACCTGCAAAGAGCCCGGGAAGAAGGAATCGTCCAGATCACCATTCACCCGCCGGCCAAGACCAATCATGCGGCGCTTGAGCGGCGCTTGGAAGAAAAATACGGTTTAAAAAAAGCCGTCGTCGTTCCGTTTTTCAAACTGAAATATCCGCAAGCGGAATTGATTAGAGCGCTCGCGATCACCGCGGGGAAGTTTATTAAAGAACTGATTCCTAGCCATCACCGGATCGGAATCGGATGGGGAAAGACCGTTTATCAGACTGTCCTTGCGATTTGCGCCGAACGTTCCGGCGAAAAACCTAAGCCTACCGTCAAAAGGGAGCTTACCTTTTTTCCGCTCATCGGAGGTTTGGGACAATCGCTTCCCTACTACCAAGTAAATGCCATGATCGATCGTCTTGCCGAGCACTTTCACGCGAAAAGCCGGTTTTTAAATATCCCGGCGCTATCGCAGAAAGAACAGGTTCTTCCCGTTCAGATGCGCGAGAATTACGAGTCCATTCGTAAGATCTGGGAGACCATCGATCTCGCCATTATCGGTCTTGGGGGCCCGATACAAAACTCAGAGATCATCAAATCGGAAATCGATCGGGAAATCCTTTTTCAACTACTGCAACAACGGGCTATCGGAGACATCTTAGGACGATTTTTCGATGCGAAAGGCGAAGCATGCCAATCCGGGTTGGAATCCCAGCTTCTCGGCTTGGATCTGGAATTGTTGCGAAAAATCAAGAATATCGTTTGCGTATGCGGAGGAAATAACAAAGCGCAGGCTATTCAAGTTGCGCTTGAAAACCGGTTTTTTAATCACCTGATCACCGATCAACAGACGGCAAGCATTTTATAAAGCGAGGTGGTTATGTTGAAAGCCTTGATTTATTCGGGCCCGGGAAAACTAAGCATTCAAGAGGTTTCAGATGCGCAAGGAAAGACGATCGTTGATGTCTGTTACGCCGGAATTTGCGGGACAGATGTCAAAACTTTTCTCAAAGGCCATCCTTTGTTTCAACCTCCGACCGTATTGGGGCACGAGTGCATCGCCCGCATCGTGCGGACCGACGCGATCGACTCGGAGCTGACCGAAGGGTTGTTGGTGGCGATGGCTCCCTACGCGGAGTGCGGTATTTGCGAAAATTGTCTGAAAGGCTTTCCCGAACTCTGCCAGAATAAGTCTTTCGCTTCCTCCGGCAGTTTCTGCGAGTCTTTGGGAATGGAAACCGACTACGCGGAAAGAGCGCTTTTCCCAATACCCGAGGCGCAACCGGTTTACACGCTGATGGAACCGCTGGCGTGCGTTTTCAACGGGCTGGATAAGATCCGGCTCTTGCGAAACCTTGAATCGGTGAAAACCCAGATCAAAACGCTCATCGTTGGCGGCGGGCCGATGGGGGCTCTCTTTGCCACCTGGTTTCGAGCCCAGAATATCCCCTACGCTATCCTCGAAAACAATCCCTGGCGCTGGGATTACCTGTCTTCCAGAGGCTATCTCTTAACCACGGAAATAACACCCCATACTTACGACGTGATTATCGTCGCCGCAAATACGCCCGAACTCTCCCAAACCGCCTTAGATCAGGTGAAAGATGGTGGAGACCTAATGCTTTTCGCCGGATTCCCTTCCGCCACGCGGTTAACATTGAACCCGTTTTCGATCCACTATCGGGAAGTTTCGGTGACCGGCAGTTTTGGATACGGACTCGCCCATTTCCGTAAAGCTTACTGGGAGATTCTTCGAAACCCGGCGCTTTATGGAGAACTGGTCTCTCATCTCTTTCCCCTGGAAGACTATACGGAGGCCTTTCAGAAAGCAATAGCGGGAGAAGCGATGAAAGTAGTCTTTCGGGTGAATCATACATGAAGGTGCGATTTCGAGGACAACGGTTCTATCTTCGCGAAATTGGCGTTGCATGGCTCTGTTTAGCTCCGGCATTAGGATTGGCGGTCGTTTTCGTTTTCATCCCCCTGGTCCAGGTGTTCTTTCTCAGTTTTACGAATTGGGATCTGCTTCGCGCGACCAAAAACTGGATCGGTATAAAAAATTACGAATACATCTTTAAAGATCCCAAATTCCTCCAATCGATCTGGAACACGCTCTATTTCGCCGGCGTGAAAATCCCTTTGGATTTGGTGCTATCCTTGTTTATCGCCGTGATGCTGGATCGGAAAATAAAAGGGCTGCGATTCTACCGCGCTTCCTACTTCGCCCCGGTCGTCATACCTGTCGTGGCCGCTTCGCTGATTTGGGTATGGTTGTTCGATCCCGGACTTGGTCCATTCAATCAGATTCTGGGCTTGTTCGGCATCAGTCCGATACGATGGCTTCACGATCCCGCCTCTTCGATGCTTTCGATCATTCTCTTCTCCCTTTGGAAAGGATTGGGATATGATATCGTGATTTTCCTCGCGGGTTTGCAGGGTATTCCTCCTACCTATTCCGAAGCGGCAAGCATCGACGGCGCAGGCCAATGGAAGATTTTTTTCAAGATCACCTTGCCGCTTTTGTCGCCGGTGATATTTTTCGTCATTTTAATGGGGATTATCAATTCCTTTAAGATATTTACGGAGATTTCGGTGATGACGCCGAAGGGAGGGCCGCTTTACTCCACCGGCGTGATCGTCTTCTACATCTATCAGCAGGCTTTTGAGAACTACCGGATCGGAAGAGCGGCGGCCGCCTCGGTGATTTTGTTCCTCATGATCCTTGCGATTACGACGGTCCAAAGAAAACTCGGCAGAAAGTTCGTCGACTATGAGTAGGTGAGCCATGAGAAAACATTGGTGGGTTTACGCAATCCTTTCGATCGGTCTCATCGCGATGCTGTTCCCGTTTCTCTGGATGGTCTTGTCCGCGTTTAAAACGAACGCAGACGTTTATGTTTATCCGCCGAAATGGTTCCCGTCGCAGTGGAATTTCGATAATTTCAAACGTGTCTTCGAAATGGTCCCTTTCGCGCTCTATTACTTCAACAGCTTACTGGTCACGGTTCTCGTAACCTATGGGCAGCTCATCGTCTCTATTCTGGCCGCTTTTGCCCTATCCCGGCTGAACTTTCCCTTTAAAAACACGATCTTCATTATCGTGGTTTCGACGATGCTGATGCCATTCGTCGTCACGATGATCCCGGTTTTCTTGATTGTTAGCAGCTTCAAGTGGATCGATACCTATCAGGGTTTGGTCATTCCGGCCTTATTCAGCGGTTTTTCAATCATTTTTCTCAGACAGTTCTTCATCTCGATCCCGCAGGATTTACAAGACGCGGCGATGATTGACGGATGCGGGTTTTTCCGGATCCTCTTCCAGGTCATTCTCCCGAACGCGAAGCCCGCGATTGCGACAATCACGTTGTTCAATTTTTTAGGCGAGTGGCGCAACTATCTGTGGCCGCTCATCGTCACAAATACCACGAAGATGCGGACCTTGCCGGTGGGGCTGCGTTATCTCATGACGGAGGGGGGCGGGGAATACCATCTGATGATGGCCGCTTCGTTGATGGCCATTCTCCCGGTATTGTTGGTTTATATATTCTCGGAAAAGCAATTCATCAAATCCGTGACCTTTACGGGTTTGAAAACATAAGGAGGGTTACGTATGAGGAAATTAATGCTTATTTTAATGGTCCTTCTCGTATTCTGCACCTTAGGTCTCTCAAAAACGAAAATCACCTTTTGGTACGCCATCAGCGGCACGAGCGGTGAAGCGCTTAAGACGCTGATTGACCGCTTCCAAACCGAAAACCCGACCATCGAAGTGGAAGCCGTCTACTCCGGCAAGTACGCTGACACGGCCCAGAAGATAACGGCCGCTCTGGCTGCCAACGCGCTCCCAAATGGCGGGGTTATTCCTGCCGGGCCGATTTTTACGGGGCCGCGTGGTAACTATGCTATTCTCGACTATATGTTGAAAGATCCGACCTTTGACATGTCCGATTTTTATGACGGGATGTGGGATTACGCCAAGTATAAAGGAAAAATATGCGCGGTTCCATACAACATCAGCACTCCCGTTCTTTACTACAATAAAGAATTGATGGAAAAAGCGGGACTCGATCCCACGAAACCGCCTTCTACCTGGGAAGAACTCCTCGACTACGCTAAAAAAATCACCCAAGACACCAACGGAGACGGCACCCCTGACGTCTGGGGACTCAATATGGCCGATACCGCCTGGATTTTCAAATCTTTCCTCTTGCAGAATGAGAACGATATCGTCAAAGCGATCCCCAAGAATGAAGACTACGACATCATCCCGCTCTTCGACCAAGCTTCTGCCTTAGAAACGGCGGAATACTGGAAAACGCTGATCGACGAGAACGCGATGCCCGTGGGTTTGCACTCCCTGGCGGAAAAACAATTCCTTGGCAATACGCTCGGGTTCTATCTCGGTACCTCTTCCCGAATCGGAACGTGGACGGGCAATACGGCTTTCGATTTCGGTGTAGGGTTCCTGCCGAAAGGCAAACGGCTTGGGATTCCGATCGGCGGAGCCGTTCTCGTTCTCTTCCCCGCTTCGAAAGACCAGATGGACGCGACCTATCAATTGATCAAGTGGCTTACCCAACCTGACAAAATCGCGGAATTCGCCATGAAAACCGGATACATTCCGATCCGTAAATCTTCGTTGGACCTTCCGGAAATGAAAGCCTTTTTTGAAACGAAACCTTTCTATAAAACCGCTTTTGAACAATCCGAATACGCTTTTTCCTACTGGCACTTCGACGCGATGGGAACCATGGACTCCTTGATCGTGGAAGTGTTGGAAAAGATTGAACGGGGCGTCTCAACTACCAAAGAAGGCATGAAATGGCTCCAAGAGACGACCGTTGAAGAGATCGAAGCGAGTATGTAGCCGATGCGGATCTCCTTCTCGACGGCCGGGCTGTATCCCATCGAATCGATCGAGGCTTTGAAACTGGTTTCGCAAAGCGGTTTTTCTGAAGCGGAACTGATGCCTCAGTGCTATCATGAGATCACCGAATCTTTCGCCATCAAGGCGCGAAAAAACCTAAAAGAGTTGGGGACGCCTTTACGTGTTTCCTCAATCCACTTTCCGTTGGTTTTTTTCTCCACCTTCTACAATATGTACCCTGGTATGAGGAAAGAGGCCGAGCGTCTTTCCGAAAAAGTGGCGGCTTGCGCTTCCATTTTCGGGACGGAAGTCATTGTCGTCCATGCGCCGGACAAACCCAAGCCGGGAGACTTGTCGGAGTACAGCAAAACGGTTATTCATAACATCCGTTACCTCTGCTGGGTCTGTGAGGAGATGGGGATCACTGTCGCTCTGGAGAATAACCCCAAAACGATCGCTGATACCCCCCCGCACTGGCGTGAAGCCGCGGCCTTGATCGATTGTCCAAACCTAAAACCGATGCTCGACACAACCGAAGCCTCAGAGGCCGGCATACAACCGATCGCGTTTGTAGATGAGGCGCCGTGCGCGCACTACCATCTGAGCGATCATTCGGGAGTTGTCAAACATCTTTTACCGGGAGAAGGAGACCAGGATTGGCCTTTGTTCTTCGAAAAGAACGCGAAGAACGGTTACCGGGGCATCTATGTGGCGGAACCTTCTTATCGATTCGTGAGCGGGAATCCGATCGAAAACCTGGCAAAAGTCAGACGGTTTTTCGATCCGTATTTGTACTGAGGGAGCCTATGAAGGTTGGGCTTTTAGCCAATCAAGGCGCCGGCAGATACCGGCTCGTACCCGAAGCCGTTCGACGCTACCGAGAGGCCTTTCCGGAGCATGCGCTATATGCTCCGGAAGGGCGTTTTTCTCCCGGCGCGCTGGTTGGAGTCTCTTCTATCATATCCGGGGCATCAAATTCGAAAAGTTATCTGGAAGCGTTGTCAGATGCCGTTTCTTTGCTCGTTCAGGAGCGTTGCGACCGTCTCGTCGCCTTCGGCGGGGACGGGTTCTTTACCAATATTTGCGCCGCACTCATCGCCGAAGCGAGACCGATTCCCTTCATGGGTATCGGGACAGGGACGGCCAACGTGGGTGTCCTCTCCCAGTTTTCTCCGGAAGACCTCACGAGGGGACTTCCGATCGATCAAACCGATCAAATCTCTCCCTTGGCAATCTACAGAGACGGTCAGGCAATCGGATACGCCTTTCACGATATCGTTATCGGCGATACCTTTTTAGGGACATTTGACGGGGCAACACGCAATTTAAGCGCCGAAAAGTGGATGACCGACCGCGCGCTGTTGCCTGAAAAACCAAAGCCGCTTTCTTTTACCCAAGACTTTCGTATCTGCCGGTGCGCGGAACAACTCCCGTTGAAGTTATCTCCGATCGCTCAAATAATCATATCCCCTATCTATCGGGGAATCGGGTTCTCCGGAAAAGCGATCACGGGATTACTCTGTTTCAGTCCCTATTACCCAGGTTGTTTCTGTATGGTATTGGCCGATCGCATATTGGTGGAGATGTCGTCTGCCTTTCCAGACTACGGGTGCGAGATCGAACAATACCTTTTCCAAAAAGGGGAGTCGTTGATCATGGAAGGCCTTTCGCCCGGTCACTTCATCATAGCGGACGGGAATCCTTTGTGCGAGGCGACTGGGTCCGTAAGGATCTCACGGTCGGAAAAGCGCGTTCCGATCATCGTGAACCTCCTGAGATCACAGCGCTTCTAAGTTTGAGAAGAAGGGGGTTAACTTATGGCAAAAGAACTGTTTATCCGCGCGCTTGAGGCTTTCGCCATCGGGGATGCCGTCGGCCTTCCCACGGAATTTATGACGCGAGACGAGATTCGCCGTGTTTATAATGAGATTGACGGGTTTCCGAATCCGGAATTTTCGCGGTTTCACTCCGATCTGCCCGCGGGAAGCATATCGGATGATACGGAACAAAATCTTTTTCTCCTGGATGCTTTTCGAGAAAAAGGAATATCTACCGAAGCGACCGTCTATGCTTTGCTGAAATGGATAGAGGAGTCTCGGGCTGTCGAAAAGAAGTTTATCGGCCCGAGCTCGCTGAAGTCTTTACGAGCGATACAAAGTGGGGAATCTCCGCAAAAAGCGGGTTACGGAAACACGACGTGCGGTTCCGTGATGCGTGTTTTATCGGCTTGTTTGTGTACTCCCGCAAAGTCTTGGGACCAACTGGCAACGCACATCTATTGGACGACTTTGCCGACGCATTTTTCGGAATCCGCGTTGGAAGCGGCGTTGGGCTTCGGGTTCGCCTTAAACGCCGCTGCAGAATCCACCTGTCTTGAAGACATTATCTCCGCCTTTTTCGCAGGCGTCGCCAAGAGTAAACAATTCGGGGCGCCGGAATTTTCGATTCCCTCGACAGCGGCGCGCGTTCGCTTCTTTCTGGGTCACCAAAACCGGTTTTATGATCGCGATCAGGTTGCCGATTATCTCTCGGATGTGCAGGGGACAGGACTTTACGCTAATGAAGTTTCACCTTCCGCTTTCATACTCTTCTTAACTTCCCCGAATGATTGCTGGGACAACATCCGATTAGCCGCCGCGTTAGGCGGCGACACGGATACGATTGCGGCGCTCGCCGGCGCCCTGACCGCGCTATACAATAAAGGGCATAATATTCCCGGTCCTGTTGTGGATCGGGTTCTTTCTCTCAACCGCCTCCACTTGGAGAAGTACGGGGAGATCATTTCAGCGTTACGTGCATCGAAAGCGACTTTTAGGGTATAATATCCGAAGGTTGGAAAGCGATGTCGACCGGTTCGTCTTATAGAGCCGGACTGAAGTGGAATACCCGATGCTTACGGAAAGCGTCGCCTCTGTCGAGCGCAATCGCAGCTTAGCATAATGATCGTATTGAGGCGACAGATAGACTACTTTGATTGGAGCGTTCAATATGGACCCTACCGCAAGAGCCCGATTGTTAGGAGAAGGGAAGATTCTCTCTCTGATTTGGAAATTCAGCGTGCCCGCCATCGTCGGGATGTTGACAAATGCGCTATACAATGTGGTGGATCGCATATTTTTAGGACGCGGCGTCGGATCACTGGCGCTCGCGGGAATTACTGTCTGTTTTCCTATCATGACGGTCATGATGGCGCTCTCGATGCTCATCGGAGTCGGTTCCGCCACACTTATCTCTATCCGCTTGGGAGAAGGGAAAAAAGAGGAAGCCGAAAGGCTTTTAGGTCAAGCCTTCTTTTTTGTCGTTGTCATTTTTAGTCTTTTCACGGTCATCGGACTCCTTCTGATCGATAAACTGCTCTTCCTCTTTGGCGCTACCGAAACGATTCTACCCTACGCGAAAGAGTATATGTCGGTTATCCTGCTGGGATCGACGATCTTTGCCGCAGGGATGGGCATGAATTATTGTATCCGGGCGGAAGGAAATCCGCGCGTCGCGATGGCCACGATGCTGATCGGCGGCATCCTGAACATCATCCTCGATCCGATCTTCATCTATTTATTTGGTTTGGGTATACGCGGCGCGGCGATCGCCACCGTGATCTCTCAAACCGTATCCGCGTTATGGGTGCTCAGGTACTTCACCAGCGGAAAGAGCGTCATCACCCTGAAATGGCGAAATCTTCGGATGGACTGGACATTGGCGAAGGGAATGTTTTCTAACGGTTCGGCTTCTTTCGCGCTTCAGCTTGTCGCCAGCATGATGAACGTTATATTGAACCAAAGCTTGAAGAATTACGGCGGGGATTTGTCCATCAGCGCGATGGGGATTATCCAAAGCATCTTTACGTTTGTCCTGATGCCCATATTTGGATTAAATCACGGTCTGCAGCCGATTTTTGGATATAATTACGGTGCGAAAAAGATCGATCGGGTATTTTTAACGTTAAAATACGGGTATCTCTTTGCCACCATTCTGTGCACCGCGAGTTTTTTGGCGTTGCGGTTTTTTTCGATCCCTATCATACAGGTTTTCAACCGCAGCGATCCGGCATTGCTTGAACTGACCGTTCACGCGATCTTCTACTATTCGCTGATGATTCCGGTTATCGGCGTACAGGTTGTTTCTGTCGGTTTTTTCCAAGCCCTCGGGAAACCAAAAAGCGCGATGTTTCTGAGTCTTAGCCGACAGATCCTTTTCCTGATACCGCTACTGCTCATCCTGCCTCGCTTCTTCGGACTAGACGGCATTTGGTATAGCGTCCCCATCTGCGATTCCTTGTCCTTCGTCGTGGCTGCGTTTTTCGTAACCCGAGAGATAAGAAAACTGCGGGTTCTAACGCACCAGCCAAAGGAGATCGGATAGTAAACACGGGCGTGTAAACATCCTCTCAAGCTGGTTGGCAAAGTGAGCTGTCGGGCTTGGAGCTATGCTCGCTACACCCACCGCTGGGTGATCGGAAGCCCTTGTTCTCCGTTGAAGCTTACCTTCGTCAGCTTCGGGCCGATGGGATTCACGCGACGCTTAAATTCGCTGCGGATGTACAATTCACAGACTTTATGGACGCTTTCCTCGCGGAATCCTTCTTTGATAATCTCATCGGCGGAATACCGTTCCTCGACTAACAGACGAACGATCGGGTCCACCTCTTCATAGGGCGGCAAGCGGTCCTGATCGGTTTGACCGGGATACAGCTCGGCCGTCGGGGCTTTATTGAAAACGCTTTCCGTGATCACCTGAGTACCCAGCAGTTTGTTCAGCGTCTTTCCCAGCGCGTAAACCTGGTATTTGTACAAATCCTTTATAGGGGCAAATCCCCCGGCGGAGTCGCCGAAAAGAGTGCTATACCCGCATGCAGACTCGCTTTTATTGCCGGTCGTCAAGACGAGCCAGCCATAACGGTTCGATAAGGCCAGTAGGGTGTTCGCCCGAATCCGAGGCTGCAGGTTTTGCTCGCACAAGTCTCCCGTGTTTATTTCGAACTCAGCCTCGAATAGCTGTCGATAGCTCTCCAAAACGTCTCCGATCGGAAACGTCAGGGTTTTAATCTGAAGGGCGTCGGCTAGATCTTGCGCATCTTTGATACTGGTGTCGGAAGTATATCCCGTAGGCATTAAAACGCCGATTACCCGCTCACGTCCTAAGGCCGAAACAGATAGCGCCGCGACGACCGCCGAGTCAATGCCTCCGCTTAAACCCAAGACCACTTTTTCGAAACGGTTTTTCCCAACGTAATCGCGCAGCGAGAGCTGCAAGGCCGAACAGATCGCGGCGGATTCGTCCTCCGGATAATCAAAAATTTTGGAATTGATCTCCGGCTTAAAGGAAGCGGAGAATTCGCAATCGATACGATTGACAGGCCATTCCTGAAAACGGAGTCCGCACCGAATCGCCCCTGTCTCCGTTTTTCTTCCGCGTAAGGGCAATTCGATGTCTGCGACGACGAAATCTTCCTCCAGCATCTTCCCGCGCGCTTTAATCCGGCTGCGCCCGTCGAAGATCATGCTGTTGCCGGTGAAGATCCATTGATCCTGACCGCCGATCGCGTTCGCGTGGACGATGCCCATCTCGAAGTCCTTCGAGCGGCTGAACAACCGTTGCTCCGTTTCGGTGTATTCACCCGCCAAAAAAGAAAACGCGGAAAGATGGAAAAGAATACAAACGCCGTATCGATCGTAAGTGGAAAGCAGATCATATCGATCCCACAGATCGTTGCCAATGACGACGCCCGCTTTGATCCCCTCTATATTGAGTAAAATCCCCTCATCACCGGATGAGAAAAACCCCGTATCGACCCCGTCGTTTTCGGGGCATATCGCGATTTTTCGATAAGAACCCAGCCACTTTCCGTTTTGTATGAATCCGGCGCTGTTGTAATATCGGTTCTCTTCGGCATCCAAAAACCCGAAGACGATTAAGGGCTGTTTTCCTTTCGAGAACTGGATGATCTCGTCGATGCTCCGGCGCGTTTCTTTCAGGAAGGCTCGATTTTTCGATAGTTCCTGACAGTTTAATCCATTTAAGCATAGTTCGGGAAAGATCAGAGCATCCGCCCCGATCTCATGTCCCAGCGCGATCCCTTGTTCAAGATTCTTCGCATTATCCTTTAAGGCGCCCGTGATGGTATTCAGCTGACTCACCGCAACTCTTAACGTTTTTTTCATAGCGTCCTCCTATCGCACGATGTTTGCGTTCACGACCCCTTGGAAAACCAGTCGATAATCTCCGCTCTAAACCGTTCTCCGTGCTCGGGGTCGTAGAAGGTTTCGTGGTAAGCCCCCTCGAAGGTTTTAAAGGCTTTCTCAGGACTCGGGACATGTTCGTAAAAGCGATTCGCAGCTTGTGGAATCACGATACGGTCGTCTGATCCAGTCACGAACAGCGCCGGCAGTTTCACTTTATCCGATTCGGAAAAAGCCTGTTGGATTTCCCGGTAGATGCTGTAACCCAGCGCGAGGGAGATCTGGTCGTGTACCAGAGGGTCACGGGTATAGGCATCCACAATCGACCGATTACGAGAGAGCATTTCGGGCGCGAGTCCGTTCTTAACGGTCAAAAAGGGCATCAATTTTGCCAGCCACGCCATCGTCTTGATCCGTTTCTCCTGTTCAGTTGGTAATCCGAGGAGAGGCGCGGAGATCGCCGCGCGGTTAAAGAGTGTCGGGTTTTTTTGAATCGCCCGAATCGCCACCAATCCACCCAGACTGTGCCCAAACAAACCGGTAGAAACCCCGGGGTTTTCTTTCTGAGCCATAGAGACGACCTGTTCGATAACGGCGACCATTTCGGGCACCGTCGCGTGTCCCCGTTTTCCATTATTAACGCCATGCCCCGGCAGATCAGCGGTGTAGACGCTAAACCCCGCGCGATTCATTTCCCCGAAAAACTCCGTGTATCGTCCGGCGTGCTCCCCAAGACCGTGAACGACCACGATAATCCCTTTAGGTGAAGGGATTGGATAGGCGAATCCTTTGATATCGCCTGTTCGAGAGACCAGGTCAAATGTTTTCATCGGTACCGCCTCCTTGATGTTCCTGATGTTGATCCAAGTGTTTTTTTCTTTTCACCATATCTCTGACGACGATCATGAACAAAGCCGCGACGACGAGAATACCTCCGGTTAATCCAAATGCCTGTTGCCCGATAAAGAACATCGGGATGGCGATAGGCGTCCAGAAGCCGAGAAGGAATAACAGCTCAAGGAACGGATGCCGTTTCATCTTCGAAAATAGCAGGAGTTCGACTCCGGCGAAGAGAAGCGACACCGAAAGGCAGTTCAGAAAGAAGGCGATGCTCGTTTGGTCCCACTTTTTGTTGAGCGTGAAGAGGACGAGGATCAAGAGCATAAACAGGATGCTGAGGGTCATCAGCAGCTTTTTTCCATCCTCCCGACCCAATAAAAAAGCGGGAATGGCCAACAAAATGGCTGCGACGACCAGCCAGGCCGTTCCGAAAGGATGATGGAAGACGAAGAACAGTAAAAACAGTAATAAGACAGAAAGAAGAATGCTCACGATTTGGCGCATGACTCCACTCCTATTGGATAATTTCATCGATGATTCCATCCTGTTCGTGATCGATCCGCACCGACTTCCTACCTCTCGCAAGCTTCGGAGAGGTTTGGATAACAGGTCGTTTCCTTTGCTGAAATGCGGCCTGATAAAGCGCCAGAGAAGCGGCGATCGCGACGTTCAACGAATCGCACCGTCCGTACATAGGGATCGAAACCGTTTGATGCGGGAATGCGTACCATTCTTTGCTGATCCCATACCGTTCGCTGCCAAGTATAAACGCGGTGCGGTCCGGAAAACGCGCCTCAAAGATAACAGCTTCCGCTTCCGAATCAAGCAGGTACAGCGTTACCCCTTGTTCCTGAAGCCACGCCGCGGCGTTAGGGACGTCCGTTTCGACAACAGGCACTGAAAATAAAGACCCCAAACTCGCTTTAAGAACCTTTGGATGTGTCAGCCTGGCCCGACGGTTCGTCACGATGAACCCATTTCCGCCGGCGCCATCGATCGACCTGAGAATCGTTCCGATATTGCCGGGAATCTCCACGCCATCGGTCACTGCATAGAGCGCCTTGGGAGCGGGAGATAGGTCTTCTAACCTCAAACGGGGCAGTGGAACCAACCCCAGCAAACCATCCGGTTGGTCCCTCTCACTCAACGAACGGAAAGCTCTTTCAGACACCTGATAGGCATTCCGTGATAAAGAGACGGCTTTCTGAGCGCAAATTTGAGATTCCGGCGAACGCGTCAATTCCGGACAATAGAGGAAGAAGTGCGGATTTAGCCCATTTTCGAAGGCTTTCTCCAGAGCCCACAAACCCTCGGCAATCACATAGTTTTCGGGGTTTGATTTCGTATTGTCCCGGATGTTGAGTACTTTTTTGATTAATCCGCTTTTGATGCCGATTTGAGGGATATTTTTCCCGTCCGTCACCGTTCACCCTTTCAAGAATTCACTGGGTTTCATTATACCATTTCGACGCTTCGGATAGAATGGCCGAGCGCATCTCTCAACCCTTAAGATTCGTCTTTGCGTTTCCGACAACAAAAAAGGCGCTATAAACGCGCCTTTTTTAAATAATCGCCTGGGTATTAGATCTTTTTATAGCAAAGCCACCAGTCTTTACACTCGAAAGCTCCGGTTTTGGCCTGTTCCAGTCGTTCTTTCGCTGTTTTCACGTCTTTTGCCGGAGGAATGATGACTTTATCGCCCATAATTTCGTTATTCGGCCAGTTCGCGGGCATCGCCACTTTATTTTTGTCTGCAAACTGCATGGCTTCCACCACTCTGAGGATCTCATCCATATTTCTTCCCAATTCTTGGGGATAGTAAAGGATAATCCGGATGATCCCGTCGGCATCCACGACAAATACAGCTCGGACGGTATTGGTCCCTTTCCCGGGGTGAATGAGCCCCAGTTTGTTCGCCACGGCTCCGGTATCCGCAATAATCGGGAACTGAATTTCTACGCCCATCTTTTCGTGAATCCACTCTTCCCATTTAATATGGGCAAAAACCTGATCAACGCTCATCCCAATGAGTTCGGTGTTCAACGCTTTGAATTTATCGTATCGGGTTTGAAACGCGATGAATTCCGTGGTGCAAACGGGCGTGAAATCGGCAGGATGGCTGAACAACACGAACCATTTGCCTTTAAAAGCCTCCGGCAATACCATCTCTCCCCGAGTGGTCTGAACAGTCATATTTGGAAATTTGTCTCCTAATAAAGGCATCGAACTTCTTTCTTCGTGAGCGCAGCAGTCTTTTTTTTCTTCCATTTAAAATGCCCCCTTTTTGTGATTTTTGCAACTATCTATAGAGACGGGAAAAGAAAGACTCTTATTCTTTTGTATTTTTTATTTGGTATTTCACTTAATAGTCATACTTTATTAAAATATAAATGACCAATCGCATCAATAGCCGTTTCAAGATACTTGATTTTTTTGTCAGACCCCTCTATAATTAGAAAAGGTTCAAAGCCGACGAAAGCGCATCGTGCATTCTTCGGCGAAACCAAGCTGTCTCTGTTATTCGACCGATAGACGAGTCGAAAAACCGGGAAAACGACCGTCGGCGGATCGGATCACAAAAGGCCGAAGGAGTCTAATGGAGGAAAATGTATGATTGGAAACCGATGTTGTACACAACTACTGGATGCCTGCCATCGAATGGAAGCCGGTGGAATGACCGTGGGAACTTGGGGAAACATCAGTCTTCGAGTGGATGAAACCCTTTTCCTGATCACTCCGAGCGGGATGAAATATGGCCTTTTAACGACGCAAGATATGGTTTTAATGGATATGAACGGCGAGATCATCGAAGGCAATCGGAAACCCAGCATCGAGAACGGGCTTCATAGAATGATCTACAGCGCCCGTCCGGATGTACAGGCGATCGTTCACACCCATCCGAAATCCTCGATCGCGTTTTCCGTCGCGCGGAAAGATATCCCCCCCGTTACCGAGGAATTGGTTCAGATAATCGGTGAGGGCGTACGATGCGCCTCTTATGCGCTGCCGGGTACCGAAGACCTGGCGAAGAATGCGGTTGAAGCGCTCGGAGACAGAAATGCGGCTTTGTTGGCGAACCACGGGGCGGTATGCGTCGGGGAGTCGATCGAGAAAGCCTTCTTGGTGGCTGAAGTTTTGGAAAAATCCGCGCAAGCCATCCTCTACGCGACGCTCATCGGCGCGCCCCATGTTTTGCCCCATGAGGATTGCGTCGCGATGAGAAACTTTGTAACCCATTCTTACGGGCAAAGATAAACAAGCTTAGGCGCGTCGGAGGGTTTTTTGGAGCGCTATACATCAAGAGCTTTTCCGCAATAGCGCGACCGGCATAATTTCCGAATAATTGTCTATTCCCGGTGGTATTTCAATCGCAGCGAGTTCAGGATGACCGTGATGGAGCTTAAGGCCATCGCGATCTCTCCGATGGCCGGGTGCAGAATCCCGAGCATCGCCGCCGGAATCGCGATCACGTTGTATAAGAACGCCCAGATCAGGTTTTGTTTGATGATTCGAAAAGCCAATCGCGAAATTTTCAGGCTTTCGACCACTTGGGGAATGCCTCCGCGAACGATGACGATATCGGCGCTGTCAATCGCAAGGTCCGTTCCCGAACCCATAGCGATGCCGATATCGGCGGCTTTTAGTGCCGGCCCATCGTTGAGTCCGTCTCCCACCATCAGGACTTTTCCTTTACCGCGATGATGTTCGTGGATCAAAGCCAGTTTTTCGGATGGTTTCATCTGGCTTTTAAAATCGCTGATTCCAGTTTCCTTGCTGACACGTTTGGCAGCTTCGAAATGGTCGCCCGTCGCAAGAATGACGGTTAACCCCATCGCGCGCAACGCGGCAATTCCGGGTATCGTATCCTCTCTCAGGGGATCCGCAACGGCAAAAGCGCCCTGTATTTCCTCATCCAAACGCGCTTCGGCGATCGAATATCCTTTTTCTGTCCACGAGTGGTAGATATCGTACTGGATCGGCTTCCCCACGAATAAAACTTGATTTTCCCATCTACCCGAGATCCCCTCTCCGGGGGTTTCTTGGACATCCTCAATATCCGCCGGGTTCACCGATCCGTTTCCCTTCGCGAATTCCACCAGCGCCTTAGCCAACGGGTGAGCCGACTGGGTTTCGAGTCCTGCTATCGCTGGCAAGAGGGTATCCGGGACGGTGGTTTCAATTACGGTCGGTTTTCCGAGCGTCAACGTGCCGGTTTTGTCAGTAATGACTGTCCTGATCTCGCCCGCCGTTTGGATTGCCTCTCCGTTTCGAATGATCAAGCCTTTTTTCGCCGATAGGGATGAAGCCCCAATCAACGCCATAGGGATCGCTAATCCCAGTGCGCACGGGCAAGCGATCACCAGCGTGGCGACGAAGACGAAGAGGCTATGGGATAGCGCGTCCGCATGGGCGTTGACCCAAGGGATAATCTTTCCTAACGATTCAAGCGCGGGCTGTAAGCTTTCAAACCCGAAAAACCATATCAACGCGGCCGAAAGCGCTAAGAGGAGCACGGTCGGAACAAACCATAAGGTGATCCGGTCCGCAAGCGCCTGGATAGGCACTTTCGTTCCCTGCGCTTCTTGGATCATGGATATAAGCTGGGAAAGGAACAGGTCTTCTCCCACTTCGGTCACCCGCACCGTTAACGGCGCGTTCAGGTTAAGAGATCCCCCCGTCACGCGAGAACCAGTTTGTTTTTTCAAAGGCATAGACTCGCCGGTGATCATCGATTCGTCTACCGACGAAGTCCCCTCCGCCACTTCCCCGTCCAACGGGATCCGTTCGGAAGGCAAAACCTGTATCACACTATCTATTTTAACCGCGACGATCGGAATCAAGACCCACCCTTCACTAGTTCTAACCCGCGCTTCTTTCGCCTGTAACTGCAGCAATGCTTTGACATCTTTGGCCGCGCGGTCGCGCAACCACGATTCGATATATCTCCCCGTGAGGTGGATGGCTACGATCATCGCGCCGATACTGCCGAAAGAGGCGATTTTCAACCCCAAGAGCGCCAGCAGCGTCGTGGAAAAGGCGGTGACCGATCCCAAAAAAATAAGGGTGTCCATATTAAAATGCGCGTGTATCAGCGCGATCCAAGCGCCTTTGATCGTATGACGGCCGGTATAGAAGATGACGAAAGCGGCCATCAGCGGTTCAAGATATCTGAATATCGGAAGATGATACCCGGACATGTGAAGCAGCATCAATACCATCAGCGGAAAAGTTGCCATCCACGAGAGGAATAGATTTCTACCTGCTTCTTGGTACCGTTTTTTCGCGGCGTCTGGGGTTACCGATTCGGCGATTTCGTATCCAACCTCAGACACGGCTTTCTTTAGCCTGTCGAAATTGATCTCTTGTTCGGAAAGCGCAAAGCCAGATTCCGTCGCAAGGTTGACGGATACAAAATAAACGCCTTCCACTTTTTTAATCGCGCGCTCTACATGCTTGACGCACGTGACACACGTCATTCCTTTCACGTAAAAGCTCTGTTTGTACGAGGCTTTATCCGGACGGTGTTCCATATCCGCTCTCCTTTCTTCAATTCAAATGGCGAAAACTTTATCTTTCGACGTGAAAGGGCAAGAAAAAATTGTAGCGGTCGGTTTCTTGGGGGCTGAGACCGATCCATTTCGGAAAGTATTTAAAGAGGAACGGCTCCGCCGAAGAAGTGAACCCGATGATTTGAAACTGATGGGTATACAGCATCCGCATCGGGATCTCAAGTAGCGTTTCCGTATTGATGTGTCCGAACAGGTGGTCGAGGACCAAGATCGACGAGGTGTTGGAACGCGGGGCATATCCCTTCCACCAAGAGAAAAGCGAAGCGTAGAGCATAAGGTAAATCGCCATTTTTTCTCCGGTAGACCACTTCTCAACGTCCTTCCAGGCATACTTTTCATCCATCGCCCTGATAAAGGGAGGTTTGCTGATGCGTATTTCCAACCGTTGATCAAAATAGAACTCCCACAAGGTTCTCAACGGCCACCGCAGAAGAACGTCCTGCCGCTCAGACCCTTGCCGATCGAGGGTATCGGCAATACGATTTGCGAAGCGCTCGAGGTCATCTTCGCGCGCGCGTCTCGGAAAAGAAAATTCGAGCAGCGGGGTATCTTCCGGACCCGGGCGGGAGAAACGCGCGATATCCCGCAGGTGCGCATTCACGATTTCCATCACGGAACCGATCTCTTTTGAAAAACGCGACAAGGCCGTCTGCGTTCTTCTCTCTTCCGATTGCTCATCGCTAATTTTTTTCCTGAGCCCGTTCAACAGGTGCGTGACAACTTTGTTCCCGCCTTCGAGCCCATCCTCTTCCGAAGCGTCGAAAACGGGTTCTTCCCAATTTTCCGCGGGATCGAGCGTTTTTTTCAACTCCACCCATTCGTTATCCAACACCTGCCTTTGCCGTTCGACCGCGTACAAGTGCTTTCGGTATTCCGCTTCCTTCTCTTCCCAAAGGTTATCAAGATCGTTTTTCAAAAAAATTCGGGCTAAACCTGGGATGTATTTTTTATCCCCATCATCGCAATCGGACAACGTGATTTGCTGTCGCCGCGCGAGGGATCCCAGCCTTCGCAGGGCATTTTCTTTTTCGGCGATCGATCGCGTTGTTTCTTCCCGGCTCTCTTCTATCTCTCGTATTCTTCTTTCCAAGGTTTCCGCGGACTCCACGCCCTCGGAAACCCGCTCATCCTCGAAATCCCCTGCGCCGTCCGCAGATGGGGACAGTATCGGGTCAAGCTCGGGCAACGCCCTCTTTCTGGCGCAAAGGGTCGCTCGTTCGTCAAAAAGATTCGGCAACTTGCTCTCCAAGTTTCTGATCTCCGCGATGATCTCCCAAAGAAGTCCCGGGTGCGCCTCAAATACCGACGGATCAGTTTGCGGTTCCCGCGCGACCAGGGAAAGCAAAGGATTCTTCAACTCCTCGAGAGCGTCTTCCATCTCTCGATCCGTATCCTGAACTTGCGTCTCCCATTCCGAGAGTCGTTTCTGAATCGATAGGCAAAAGAGCGAAAAGTCTTTTAATGGCACTCCACACACTTGTTCGATTTCGAAGGAAAGCAACGACCACTCTCGTTCTTCTTTCTCAAGCGCTTCTATCTTTTGCCGTAGAATTCGTTCTTCTTCGCCTAAAGAGTGGGAAAGCGCCACCGACGCTTGGATTTTTTCCCTGACGTCGTCCAGGCTTTTCGAAACCAGCCGGAAGCCTTTTTCGAGGAAGGCGCGTTTTTCACGGCACCTTTCATCGGCTGTCTCCGGGTCCGGACCCAGCGTTTGCGAGAAGATCGCCAGACGTTCCAATTGGTCTTCGATTTTCTTCAACGCCGCGACGAGGCTATCTTTCCGATCGCGAAAAACGACACGACGGGTTTGCAGCCATTGTGTCAGATCTTCACGATACCCGCGGGTATTCTCTTCCGAGGCGGGGCGCCCGGGATTAAGGCGAAGCTGGAGGGCATGTTCGGTTAGAGAAGGAACCCACCGCAGCTTCAGTCGCATCATCGTGCGATATTCGCTCGCTTCGACGAGGGTTTCCGCTTCCCTGACAGATAAAACCGGTATTGGAAGCGTTGGAAAATCTTCAAGGGGTAAACAGGAAAGCGCCTGATCCATCTCCAAAGGATATTCGGTAATCAGCGCAAAGTTCAAAAAAGGATTGCGACTCTTCCCGCTTTTGATCCAATCCGAGCCTGTTTCGAATCCTAAAAATCCGTTTCGCGCGAGGACTGAAGCCAGCTTCTCAACTTCTTCGGGAGTACGCGCGCCGATCGAATCGGCCTGACTCGTCTCCAACTGATCGATGCGTTCGATCTCCCGGCTGGCCTCGTATATTTGGATATGCAAACGATTACGTTTCTCATCCAACCTCTCTTTTATGAAAGGAAGCGGGCGGTTCCCGTCTAAAGATTTCAGCAATTCGACAAAATCCTGGTAAGCGCGGATTTGTTCCCCGCGCGGATCTTCTTCGGCAAGCTTTGATTTCAAGCTTTCCCGATCGCCTTCATATCCCTCCAGCTTTTGACGGAGCTTCCTTCTTACCGCTTTTTGAATCGCTTGCCGCCTTTGATTCCGTTCCAGCGCGCTGATCGCCCTCTCTTTCTCGTACCCGGTCTTTTGGTAGCCAGGCATCTCACCAAGCCTTTTGTAGCGTTCCTGAAGACTGGAGCAGCGCTGCAGAATCGAAAGAGTCTCCCAAGAAGACTGTAAAATCGTTTCCCGACGTATCTGACCGGATTTGACCGTCTCCAGAAGCGTCTCCAAGTGGTGCTTCGTCATCAGCGCCCAAGAGACCGACGCGTTACTTTGCATCTGTGACATTGCCGAGGTAGATTCGCCGGAAGGTTTTTCATCCGCTTCGGCAGCCATACGGCGTCGTAGGGTTTCGTATAAAAGCGCTATTTTTTGTTGTTTTTCTTCGATTTCTCCGGATAACGCAGCTTCAGTCTTCTCCAACTCCGCTTTTTCGAGAGCGCGTTCTCGATGGACCCGAAGCCAGTTCTTTCGACGACAGTCCGCTTGCGCTTCATCCAAACCGCAGAGTTGTTCCTCCATCCGTTGAATGTCGGTATGCGCTTTTTGTATCTCTTTATGGGTGTATGCCTGTATCGTCCGAAGGGAACAAACCGCGTCACGTAGATCTTCTTTCGCTTCATGATAGGCGCGTAGCAGAGTCATACGGGACTGAAGCCGATCCTTTAAGGCGACATCGAGATCGACGCCCCTGTTCGGCTTCCACATTCTTCTATGCGAAAAAAAAGTGGAGATCCTTTCTCTCAGATCGGTTCCTTCAATTTTCAGGCGTTTTTCGATCAAAGGGAAAACCATCGGATCAAGGATTTTGTCGGAGGTATTGCCCAATACCTCCTGCAAAGGCAACATGCCTTCCAAAAACTGGTTGAAAGAGAGAATCAGACGCCATTCTTCCGATCCTAAACCAAATTCGCCCAATTGTTGTTCGTAAGCGGTCAAATCTTCTCGCCGGAAGGCGTTGAATCGATCTCCGTACAACGATTTCATGAGCAGCGGCAGCTCTTCGTAATCCAATACTGACTCTCCTCGCCGAATCGGAAGGCGTTCGATATCGAAAAGTCCTTCGAGTCGAAGAATCCAGTTGAAGTATGTCCGATCCGCTTTCTTGCGGGTGCTGAAACCCAACAAAACCGTTTCGTCCTCGACCGAGAACGCGGCGAGGATATGGGAGGTCCCGGTGCATTTCGAGAACAAATCATCCACGGTTCTTGGCTGCAGGAAGGCGCCGGGAAGGATCGTCTGAAAAAAACACGAAAGCAAATAGGTTTTCCCCGCTCCGTTTGGCATCAAAATGAGCGTATTACGCCCGCCAAAGTCGAGTGTCAGATCGGGGATGACGTAAGACTCTCCGTAAGCGAGATTCAGCACGCGAAACCCTTTCAGTTCAGGCATCTCCAGCCTCTTTGATACCTAAATCAACCCAAGCGTCTTCTTCTTTCCACATACCGTATACGGCGCGGGCTTTTGCCGTCGGAACGATCGTTCGCTGCTTCTCAAAGTACGTGACTAACCCTTGCTCATTCAGAACTTGAACGGCTTTGACGATCAACCCGACCTGCGAATCGCTCTTATAACTGGTCCAGTCGCCGGGTCGGATAAATCCTTCCGAAAGTCCTTCCCAATCGGAAATCCAGCGTTCCGGGACGGCGCCGCTTTCCTTTCTTGGCGATGGGTCGGCCCAACGCAATTTGGCCCCCGCGACCAGCTTCCGGATGCGCTCGAGTATCTCGGACAAGACCACATACTCCGCGTTCTCCTCGAAAAACATAAGGAAGAGGATAGCGGTGAGGACCTCGAATAGCTGCCATCGTTTTGAGGGGAAGGGGATTTGCTTAAAAAAATCGACTTTTTTCATCGTGAAAGGACTTTCTTCCGCGCAAAAAAAATAGATCGCTTCCGCGTCTTCCCGTATCAATAGACGCGCTTCTTCCGCAAAAACGCGGACCAAGTCGCGAATTTCGATACTTTCGAAGTAAAGGGCGTAGAGTCGAGGATCATCTTGAAAGGTGATCGTTCCCGTCGCCAAGGCGCGGGCGATCATCTTGAATACCCATCGCATTTGTTCACGGAGGGAGGCTTCCACCCTTTCACCTTCCCTAACGATACATAGGAAATCTTTATTGCAATTATACAGGTCTATTTCCGGGTTGTCAATGAAGGGTGTGTTATAATCGGCAAAGTAGACGAAAGCGCCCGTCATTGGGTCCGATAAGCCTGCAAAGAGATAGAAGGAGTGAGGAAGATCGAAGATATATTCCGAAGGTTAAAATTTCGAAGTTCGGGTCATGCCTTGGTGTGGAACACGCCCGAAGAGTTTCGTATCCGTTTAAACCGCTTGCGGGAGATCGTGCCGGTCCACGAAGCTGTGATCGAAAACATCCGATACGGTTTCTTTCTTCTGTTTGTGAAAGGGCAGGAGGACATACGTCTAAGTCTCCCATTCCTTTCGGAAAACCTAGAACCAGACGGGATCCTTTGGTTCGCCTACCCCAAAAAATCTTCGAAGAAGTACGATAGCCGTTTGAGCCGAGAGGTTGGATGGGACGCGATCCGCCAACTGGGTTACGAACCGGTACGCCAAGTTGCCATCGACCAAGACTGGTCTGCTTTGCGCTTTCGAGAAGAGCGGTATATCCGCCTGCTCTTGCGAAATAGAAATAATGAGCCGTCCGGCGGCCATTCGGATAAGCTTTGAGCGCAGGACGACCGTGAAGGAGCAAACGTTCGAGTCCATCCGTCATAAAGGGTATGATATCCGGTTTCGCAGCAAACCGAATTTTGACAGGCTTTATGTTGAACTATCCAACGCCTGCAATTTTTCTTGCGAGATGTGTTTTTCCTCCGGACAGGAAAGAAAGAGCGGGACGATGATCGCGGCGCAGACAATAACGCGGTTGGCAGATGAGCTCTCCGGGTATCCGGATAGACCTGAGATCGTTTTCGCGGGGATCGGGGAACCGCTGCTTCATCCTGACTGGAGGGCCTTTCTTCTCCGATTTAAAGAGATCCCTGCAAAAGTAGGCCTTCACACCAACGGAGCGCTGTTGGACGAAGAAGCCCTGACCTTTCTGGTCGACGCGCAAACCGATCATTTGTGTCTATCGGTCGATCCGGAGGGATTTGGCCATGAGAGCGCCGAAAAATCGCTGGAAACCTTGGAAATGCTCCATGCGATCAAGAAGCGAAAAGGCAGCCTGCTTCCCTTGGTATCGATTCAATCGGTCCTCTGCTCGAAGAACATCGGAGGGAGCGACGCCTTCGGAAGGCGGATCGAATCTCTGGGGGTTTCCGAATGGATCCTTTCGAACCTCGTGCCGATGAATGCTGAGCAAGCGAAAACCGCGCTTTATCCGATGAGCCCTATCAGTTTGGCCACGCCACTCGGATTGTCTTTTGCTTCCCGCTTTCCTTTCGCGCGGGTCCCCTCTTTTCGGCTGATCGGAGAACGTGGCTGTCCGTTTATTGACAAAAACAGTCTTGTTGTCGGCGCAGACGGTCGAATAACGCTATGCTACCCCTTTCTTCGATCGCATGAGACATACCCGTTCGGGAAAAAACATCCTGTCGCCGCCTACGCCTTTGGGCATTTTCCAGACGAAAGGCTCCTGTCTGTCTGGCAAAAAACTGATGTGTCCAGCTTTCGGGCAAAAGTGCGCCTCGGGCTCTTTCCCTACTGTTTTGAGTGCGAATGGATCGATACCTGCGAACTGATTACCCGCGGATCAACGGATTGCCACGGCAATATGCCTTCTTGCGCCGATTGTTTATGGTATCATCGATTAGTCATGTGCTTCTAATCCACGAAAAAAATCGTAAGTGAAAGGACCGGATATGGACACTCGAATCATCTTGAAAAGATTGTTGTCTCCCAGGATCACGAACGGACATCCCTGGATATACGATAACGAAATCGAGAAGATTGAAGGCGAACCAACACCGGGGGAGATCGTCGACGTACTTTCTTCCTCGCGGCAATGGCTCGGCCGCGGGTATGCGAATACGCATTCTAAGATCGTTGCGCGGCTTCTCACCAGGAAATACGAAACGATTGATGCGGAGTTCTTTTGCAGACGCATTGACGAGGCCATCAATCATCGCCGTTTCCTATTCCAGAAGTCCTGCGTTTGCCGTTTGGTCTTCGGCGAAGCGGACGATCTGAGCGGATTGGTTATCGACCGTTTTGAGGATGTCATTGTCTTTCAGTTCAATACAGCCGGAATGCACCGGTTTCGTAATGAGATTATTAACTGTATCCGCGAACGGTTCCCTGAGGCTTTCTTCTATGATAAGAGCGACTTAAACGCGCTCATGAAGGAACAGGTGACACCGCTGAACGGTTGGATCGGGAGAGCATGCCCCGAACCCTTTGAGATCTCCTATCACGGGTTGCGGTTCGCGGTTTCCCCGAGCGAAGGCCAGAAAACCGGCATTTACATCGATCAGCTCGAAAATGCGGTGATCGCGGCCTCGCTCTGCTCGCCCTCCGGGAAGACCGTATGGGACGTCTTTTCGAACTCGGGCAATTTCGGACTGCGTCTGCTTCAAAATGGCGCGAAAAGCGTCGCGTTCATCGACCAATCGGGGACCGCCCTATCCGATTGCCAGGAAAACCTGCGTTTGAACGCGTTAACCGGCGCCTCTTTTCACGAAGGAAACGCCTTCGACATCCTGCGCTCCTGGGAAGAACGCGGCGAAAAGGCCGATATCATCGTTTTAGACCCGCCTTCCTTCACGAAATCCCGATCTTCAAAAGGAAACGCTTTGAGAGGATACAAAGAGATTAATCTACGCGCGTTGAAATCCCTGAACCCGCGCGGGTTTTTAGTTTCCGCATCCTGTTCTCAAGCCATTTCCAGGCAAGAGTTCGAGATGATGATGTACGCTGCCGCCACGGATGTAGGGTCTCGGCTCCGTCTCGTTTACAGAGGCGGCCAACCCGCGGACCATCCGGTGGTCTTGAACATCTTCGAAACGGACTACTTAAAGTTTTATATTTTTGAAAAACTCCCGTAGTCTTTGTTCCAAACGCTTTCTCCTTTGTTGGAGGCTAAATCCGTGTTATAATGGTTCTGACCCGGGAGGGAAAAAACTTCTAATAAACAATAATAAAATGCTCGACATACCGATTAGAGGAGTGAAGACGATGAGAGACGTATTTTTTGTCGATACCACGCTGCGGGACGCCCACCAGTCTTTGTTAGCCACACGGATGAGCACGGAAGAGATGCTTCCGATTCTGAAAACCATCGACAAAACGGGCTACCAATCTCTGGAGGTTTGGGGAGGAGCGACTTTCGACAGTTGTATACGATTTTTGGATGAAGACCCTTGGGAACGCCTCCGGACCATCCGAAAAAACATCAAGCATACGGAACTGCAGATGCTGCTTCGAGGCCAGAACGTCGTCGGGTACAAGAATTACGCGGACGACGTCTTGGAACTATTCGTAAAAAAAGCGATCAAGAACGGGTTGGATCGTATTCGAACCTTTGATGCGCTCAACGATTTGAGGAATCTGGAAAAGTCCATCGAATACACCAAGAAGTATAAAGGGCATATCCAAGTCGCCATTTGTTTTACAACGAGCCCGTTCCACACCCTGGAATACTATTCGTCTCTGGTTGACAGTATTCTGAATTACGAACCGGATTCGATCTGTATCAAGGATATGGCCGGTTTATTGACCCCCAAGATCTCCTACGATCTCGTCAAGATGATTAAAACGAAAAAAGAAATCCCCGTCGAGATGCATACCCATTGCACGGTGGGAACCGGGGAACTCAGCTATCTTTCGGCTTTTGAAGCGGGGGCGGATTTGTTCGACACGGCGTGCTCTTCTCTGTCCGGGGCATCCTCTCAACCGGCTGTGGAGAGCTTCTATTACAGTTTCAAGGAATATCCGGAGACGCGTTGCCACTTGAACGCCGAAAACTTTCTGGAGATCTCGGATTATTTCGAAGGCGTTCGGCAAAAACACGCCCATGACGACGTGAATATTAAACATATGGATCTGAGGGTGCTTTCTTCGCAGGTTCCCGGCGGCATGCTCTCCAACCTCTACAGTCAGCTAAAAAAACAAAACGCGATGCATCGCTTGAACGACGTGATGGCGGAGATTCCCTCGGTGCGCAAGGATCTCGGTTATCCCCCTCTCGTTACCCCGACCAGTCAGATTGTCGGTGTGCAGGCGGTTTTAAATGTATTGACCGGAAAACGGTATTCACGTATTACGAAAGAGACGGAGCAGTATGTGAAGGGGCATTACGGAAAACCGCCCGCGGATATCGACCCGGATTTGAAAAGCGCGATCGTAAAAAACCCTTCCGATGTCATCGACTGTCGCCCTGCGGATCTGATACCGCCGCAACTGCCGGAGATGCGGAAGATGCTGGGATCTTTCGTCGAGAAGGACGAAGACCTTCTCAGTATCGCCTTATTTGGAGATCTGGCGCTGAATTTTTTGAAAGAGAAGTATTACGGTCGGATCGGGATCGATGAATCACTCGCGGACATGGTCGAAAACGGCGTCTATCCGGCTGTGTAATATCCGCGCCGATCCATACCGCTCAGCAATATAGAAAAAGAACCCCTCAGGGGTTCTTTTTTTTATAGATACCGCCGACGGGATCAGGCCAGATAATCTGACAGAAAGGGCGGAATTTGAAAAGCGGCGGAATGGATGTCGGAGGTATAGTAGCGCAAATGAGGCGGGATTCTTCGTACCGCTTCAGGCGACAACTGGTAAAAGTCAGGCTTGTTTTGCCCATCTTGGGAACGATACCCGATGCTATAGGTCCAAAAACCTGACGGGTACTGGGGACTGAATCCCAGATAGATACCCGCGGTCGGAAAAGCGGCCGCGATACGGCGATAAGCCGTTCGCATCCATTCACGGTCATAGATCGGATTCTCCGTTTGGGCCACGCAGACGCCTCCTGGAACGAGTCTTTCCCGACAAAGCGCGTAAAAAGCGTCGGTAAACAAATGTCCGCCTTCTCCCGCCGTTGGATCGGTCGAATCGATAAGGATGGCATCCCACGTTTGAGATGAGCCTTTCAGATAAGCGACGCCGTCTTCGAAGACACAGGAAACCCGCGGATCAGACAAGGCATGGCTCAGGGTCGGCAGATACGTTTTGGCCGCTTCCACGACATCCCGATCAATTTCACACAGAACGGCGCTTTCAACCGAAGGATGCTTGAGCACCTCTCGAATGGTTCCACCGTCTCCCCCTCCGATCACGAGGACATGTTTCGGACGCTCGCAGATCTGCAAAGGAACATGCGCAATCATCTCATGATACATAAACTCCCAGCGTTCCATCGTTTGAACGATGCCATCCAAGGCTAAAACGCGCCCATGGGAGACAGTATCGAAAATATCTATTTTCTGAAAAGATGTCTCTCGGGAGTAAACCCAGCGGGAAACTTCCAGCTCCAGAAAGGATCTTTGATCCTGATAGACTTCTCGGAAGCAGAACGGACTCTTTTCGTTACGGTTCATATGAAACCCTCCACTTTCGGAAATGATCAAACCTTCAAGCCGCGAAAAAGGCAATATCGAAGACGCTCTTAGGCTGAGGCTTCTACCGCCTTATATGAGGCCTCATCCGAGATACCCAGGGCTTTGTAGTTGCCCCTCTGGTACTCGTCAATCAGAAAGCGTTGCGCTCCGAAGGCTTTCTTCAGGAAATCGAAGGCAACCCATGGATCCACGTGATCGCCGCACGTGAAAACGTCGACAGCCGCATACCCATACTCCGGCCACGTATGGATCGACAGATGCGACTCCGAAATGACCACAACGCCACTGATGCCATAGGGCGAAAATTGGTGAAAACTCGAATCGACGATACAGGCACCTGCGACCAGCGCTGCGTTTTTCATTCTTTCCTCGACCGTATCGACATCATTCAAGGTGTCGGTGTCGCAATCGTAAAATTCGGCAATTAAGTGTTTCCCCAAAGCTTTCATGGGTATCAACTCCTTCCTGATAGGCTAATCAATTTTTATCCATAAAAATTTAGCTTTGACCGCCGGATCTTGGTTCATGATACTGTGTTTCTTATCGGCTCGGTAATAGAAGGAATCTCCCTTCTCGCATCGATAGTCTGTGCCATCGAGGATGAGGTGAATCGTTCCGGTCAAAACGTAACCGAATTCGTCTCCGGCGTGATAATCCTCTTCCATCGTTTTACTTCCCGGCTTTAATGTCACGAACATCGCATCGATCTTCTTGTTTTCCACTTCATCCATCAATAAGGTCGTTTGCACTCCTGTCGGTTGGTCATACAACGGAACCCCTTCCGATTTCAGATAGATGATTTTCTCTTCCTTTCCTTCGGAAAAAAACGCTTGAAGCGTCGTCCCGACCGCTTTCAAAATACGCTCAAGATTGTCCAGCGTCGGCGAAGTCTTATCTGTCTCCACCTGCGAGATGAAACTTCTCGCCAAATCCGCCCGAACGGCCACCTCTTCTTGCGTCATATCAAGGGCCATTCTGAGTTTTCTGAGCTTTTCGCCGTAGGTCATTGGAACTCCCTTCTTGTGCCTTTAAATGACACGTTTCGTCATTTTACGCGACATTATATCATAAATGACGATCCATGTCAAATAAATAGACAACCGGGAAAAAGAAAGGTCCGGCCGCTCTCCTTCCCGTTTCCCGAGTGAAAAAAACCACATGAAAAGAGTTAAGGAAAACGATAGGAGAATATAGAAATATGGTTTAGCAAACGGAAAGGAGAGGAAAAGATGGCGGGGTTGTACAACTCAAACTTTACAACTTTGGCGATGGCGATGGATGTGGCTAGTCTGAGGAATGAAGTTTACGCCCACAATATCGCGAATGCCGAAACGCCCGGGTATAAACGCCGAGAGGTTTCTTTCGAAGAAAACTTCAAAAACGCGCTATCTTCGGATGACCTTCGGCTGAAAACTTCCCGGTCAAAGCACATCCCGAACTATCCGACCTCCTTCGACGATATAGACCCGGATGTTACGCAAATAACGAACACCACGATCACCAACGACGGCAGCAACGTGGACATCGACAAAGAAATGGCCGCGTTATCCGCGAATACCCTCCGATACCAGACATTGACGCGGTTGATGGATTTGAATATTGTCAGGTATAATATCATATTGAAAGGAACCCGCTAATGTTGGACGTATTCCGCACCTTGAACATCAGCGCGTCAGGGTTGACCGCTCAAAGAGCGCGTTTGGACGTTATCGCCAGCAATATTGCCAACGCCGAAACCACGCGTTCCGATGAGGGCGGCCCGTATCGAAGAAAGGCCGTCATCTTTAGGGAAGTTTTCGAAGAAGCGGTAGGGGAAGCCCATTACCGAGATAACCGGTTGCAAACCGATTCGATGCAGGGCGTAGAAATCGCCGCGATCGAAGCGGATAAACGGCCGTTCCGCTTGGTTTATGATCCTTCTCATCCCGATGCGAATGATGAAGGATACGTCCAGATGCCGAATGTGAACGTCCTGCGCGAAATGGTGGATCTCATCAATGCCCAGCGTTCCTACGAGGCGAACGTGACGGCGATGAATGCGACGAAATCATTTGTTAATGCTGCCTTGCAGATAGGGAAGGGTGGTTAAACATGGCACAATCGATAGACCCGATCGGTAGGATAGGAAGCACCAATCCGATTCAGAAGGTATCCCGAGTCGGCCAAACGCCGAAACAGGCGGAAAAATCTGAAATAGAGCCCGATTTTATGAAAATTTTACAGCAAGCGCTGGAAGAAACCAATACCGATCAGTACGAAGCGGAGCAAGCGGCGGATGAATTCGCGGCGGGAAGACTCAGCAACATTCACGACGTGCTCATATCCGCAGAAAAAGCGGCGATGTCTTTGCGGTTGACCCTTGAGGTACGCAACAAGATCGTCGACGCTTACCGCGAAATCATGCGCATGCAGTTGTGATCCGTCCTTCGCGTCAAAAATGTGGTCTCTTATGCGGTTTGCTATTCCCGCTAATATTGTGGGCGGGAATGGAAGGGCTCGCTGTTAAACCGCTTTTGTTTATTCCTTACGATCAAACCCGCATCTACTTCTCCGATTTTTTCGACACGGAAACGATCCTTTCCAAGGAGCTTGCCGAAAAGCTCCAGTCGATCGTTTTTGGATTCGCCCCTTTGCCTGGGAAGACGCTTCTCTATCAATCCGACTATGTCCGTTCTAAGATATCTCTCTACTTTCCGGAGATCGATCCCCTTATCCAATCGGATACAGTGACCGTTTCGAGAGGAAACGCGCTGATCGAAACGCCCTTGTCAGCGACAACCTCTTCCGTACCCGCGACAAAAACCTCGGAAGACCCCCCCGGCGCGCTCATCGACGCGGAAGAATGGAAGAGCCGGTTGGAGGAACACGCGAGGGCGTTCCTAACAGATATGTGGATGGTCGCGATTCCTGCGGAAGCCTTTCACCTGGAAATCATGACGGAACCGCCTACCGCCTTTTCGGAAATGCCTTGGGAAATCACTTATACCAGATTCGGGAAGAGCGAGTTCTTTGTAAAAATAGCCGCCGGTTCTCCCGTCGCCTCTCGAACCACCCGATGGACGGGGAAAGTGAAGCCGGTCTGGATTAGGAATTTGGCTACGGCCGGTAGAAATATCAAGTACAAGGAAACCTTTTTGTCAGATGCGGTGGTCTACAAACCGTTGAACTACTTTGACTACCGGGATCCGGTCGTGGAAGGCGTCGCCTTTCCAAAAGTATCCAAAGCCTTCATAAAGTCGGGGACGGTGATAGAAGGCGCGTTGATTGCGAATCCTCCCTATGTGAGGGCAGGACAGGTGATCTTCGCGGTCGTGATCATCGGCGGAGTGGAAGTCAAGGGAATGGTAGAGGTTCTGAAAGACGCGCAGATCGGAGAGGTCATCCAGGCGAGGAATGTGGAAACCGGCGCCATTCTCACAGGAATCCTTGAAGAAGGTCCCGTATTACGCCTTTACTGAGAACGGAGGTTCTAATGAAGAAAATCGGGTTGTTCGCTCTCATCATTTTATGGATCGTCCCCTGTTTTGGGGTTTCTCTGTGGTCCTCCTCAGATAATGAAAAATTCCGAAATTTGTACAGCGACAACAAAGCCTTTAAAGTGGGAGACATTGTCACGATCCTCATTACGGAAACGGTGGATCTGTCTCAAAGCGATACGACCGATAATAAGTCCAAAGGGTTAATCACGTCGACTTTATCGATTATTAAGAATGTCAGCAACATAGACCTCTCTAAATTTCTTCCGACATCTGTCTCCGATAGCGGCTCTTCCAGCAGCTCGAAAACGAATAATTCCGCCGAGCAACAGATGCAGGCGAAGATAGCGGCGATTATCACCGAAATCGATGGATTCGGAAACCTGACACTGGAAGGCAAGAAAGAAGTGAAGGTGGGGCAGGACCGGAGAGAGATGATTATCCAGGGTGTTGTCAGGCCGGGGGATGTCTCCGCGAGTAACACCATCGATTCTTTCAAGATCGCGAACGCCAAGATCTGGTACAACGGAGATGTCGTTTTCGTTCAAGACCCTTCGGAACAAAGCTGGGTCAGCTATATCTTGTCGGGATTATCGAAAATTATCTTTTAAAGCAGGTGACAGACGATGAAAAAAACGTGCGTGTGTGTTGTTGTCCTAATGCTCGTTTCTCTATTATCCTTCGGCGCGTTAGTACGTTTGAAAGATATTGCGCGGTTTCGCGGCGCCCGAGACAACCAACTCTTCGGCGTGGGTGTCGTGATCGGGCTTAACGGAAGCGGAGATTCCGGTACCGTCCCTTCCACGCTGATCAGCAATATGCTGAAGAACTTCGGCATATCGATCTCGAACCAAGACTTGAAATCTAAAAATGCCGCCATCGTGATCGTGACCGCCGATATTCCGCCCTACTTCAAGCCCGGCATGCGCTTGGACATACAGATTTCTTCCATTGGGGACGCGAAGTCACTGGCCAATGGTATCCTTTTGCAAACGCCCTTATATGGCGCCGACGGTATCGTCTACGCCGTTTCGCAAGGTCAGATCAGCTTAGGTGGCGCCGATATCAAGGCGTCGATTAACCTTCAGCCGCGTTATACGGTCGTCGGAACTATCCCCGGGGGCGCGATCGTCGAAAAGGAAATTCCGATACAGATCGTGGATGCGAAATCCGTTAGCCTTTTGCTTTCGAATCCGGACTTCACCACGGCGGCCAGGGTATCACAGGCAATCGACACCAAATTCGGGGAACGCATCTCTAAGGCGATCGACGCATCCACCGTCAAGGTAACGGTACCCGACGTCTTTTTTGACGATGTAATTACCTTTTTATCCATCATCGAAGAGGTCGAGGTCATTCCGGATGTCGCCTCCAAAATCGTGATCAACGAGCGTACCGGTACGATCGTCATGGGGGGTGGTGTTCGCGTTGAGGACTTCACCGTGGCCTATGGAGGGTTCTATGTGACGATCCGGAACGGGAAGTACACAGCCGGAGACAATCCGGGTGTGGATAGCTCCGTGGAGAATTTGGTCAGCGCGTTGAAATCCATCGGCGCGAAACCTCAGGATATCATCGGGATCTTGCAAGCGATGAATCAAGCGGGCGTATTGCACGCGCAAATTATCGTCATGTAACGGACCTGTCCGACAAAATCGAGGAGAAGCGTTATGAAAATTAATAATTCGGTAACACCGGTACAAAATAATGGGCGTATACTATATGAGAAATCGGAAAAACCCAAGGATGATGGACTCAAAGAGGCCGTTAGCGAGTTTGTGTCGATACTGTTATCTAAGATTTTCAAGGATATGGATAAATCGATACCGAGAAGCGAGCTCACCGAAGAGTCGTACGGTCAGAGTTGGTTTCGAGAGATGATCTTGGACGAATATGCAAAAACCGCGTCAAAGCAGGCGTTACGTTCTTTAGGAGAAACCGTATACAAGCAGATAGCTGGGGTGCAACAAAGAGGGTCTTAATTGCCGCGAGGGGTTCATTTTTCTGTTGGGGGGTTTTTGTGAGGTTGGCTGCGGCGCCCCCCTTTTTTATTACAAATCCAGCGTCTTCACCCACCCGGACAGATCCGACTTCATAGAGGCCGTATCCGGCTCGTTTAATTGGTCTATCGCATCCACGATATGCGGGACTTTGAAGGGAATATCGGTCAGCGCCGCTTCGACGCGATCGATAAAATCGGGGTACAAACTATCAGAAAAGACTCTCGTCCGCAACAACGCGCCTTCGCTCACATGGAAGCAGAGCTCCACTTCCCCCCAATCGAACCGTTTGGTTCGTGTATACTCAAAATCCGGCGAGTTTCCGTATCGCCAAAGATTCGAAGCATGTCTCCTCGTCATCTCCCGCAAGATTTCCTTATCGATTTTAAGCTCGGCTTCGGAAACGCTTGTCGGAGCGTAGACTCTTAAAAAGACTTCTCGAAGTTTCGGGATCAGGGCTTCCACGGTTAAGCCCGGTTTCTTTTCCTGAAGATTGATGATTCGAGATCGGACGGAAGCGACCCCCTTCGCCTTCAACTTTTCTTTCGAAGGACTCAGATATCGCGCGGCGCGTTCGAGGTCGGCGTGAACGAGAATCGTGCCGTGGTGAAGCGCTTTCTTGCCCAAGTAATAATAAGCGTTTCCGGAAAACTTTCGATCCTCAAGCAGCAGATCATTTCGACCGCTTTTTTGGACCTCCAGGCCGAAGCTTTGAAGTGTCTGCTGGATAACCGAAAATTGTTTTTCAAGATCGTAGTGCGTTTTATCGGCGATAAAAGAGAAATTAAGATTCCCGAGATCATGATAGACGGCGCCGCCTCCGGACAATCGCCTCGCCAATTTTCCGTCTTCGGCTTCGAAAACCGCCATTGAAACCTCTTTCCATGGGTTTTGATTCCTGCCGATCACGATGGTATGCTGGTTTTGCCAGAGATAAAAAATCACGTTCTCCGTTGGTTGAGAGCGCATCCAGTACTCTTCGAGCGCAAGATTCTCCCAGGGATTGTGGCCGGTTCCGATCACGATACTGGCAGTCATGGGGGTCATCAGTCTTCCGTCCTTCCGTAGCGTATCCCGCCACTCTGATGTAAAATGCCTGTGTCTCTTTTAACATGAAGCATCGAACTTTCTTCTCTCTCTTTCATCCAGTAAGCGGGAAAAACATCTCCAATCAGAAAAGGTGTCTGATTTATTCGCGTCCTCTCCCGTTCCGGATAAACCCGCAGCGTCTTTCCGATACCACAATGTCTCCATTCCGACGGCTTGCGCCCCGAGAATATCGCTTTCGTAGGAATCGCCGATATACAGGCTTTCTTCCGGTGAAGTCCGAAATCGCTCCAGAATGGATAAGAACATATCCGGATGAGGTTTTCCGACACCGACCTCTTCGGAGGTAAGGATATGTGTAAAGAAGGGTTTAAGTCCCGAAAGCGCCACTCTCCGCTCTTGAACCCGGCGAACGCCGTTGGAGAGTAATCCCATCCGATAGCCCCTTTCTTGAAGCTTTTCCAGGGTTTCATAGGCGTGATCCTCCAAGATGGCGATTTCGGAAAGGTTCGTTAGATACCGGGCGTTGATCTCGGCAGCCAAGGGAAAAAGAACCCCGAGCGCCGTGCCGCACAAGAACCGTTGGAATCGACGTACCGTCGTTTCTTCTTTGTTTTGGTTCCCCAACTCGAACTGTCGCCACTCTTCCCGGTTGATCCGGGTATATTCGGCCGTCTGGGCGTCGCTCAAAGTGTGACCATAAGCCGCAAGCGTCTTTTGCAGCGCGATCTGTTCGCTTTTCGAAAAATCGAGCAGCGTGCCGTCGAGGTCGAAAACGAGGAGGAAACAGCGTCGGCAGCCGGTCATACCAACGCCACACCGAAAACGGATTTCAACTGGTCGTAGGTCCATTTACACACTTCATCTGAGGGACCTTCCGAAGCGTTCATCAGGACCGTTGTCGGGGTCTCTCGGTAGAAAAGATCCTCGCAGGTGTACAAAATACAGATGTTGAGCATCACCCCGCACAGGGCAATCTCCTGGATCCGGTTCGTCTTGATGATCTCGTCGAGTTTGGTTTCCTTGAAAGCGGTGAAATACCGTTTATACAGTCGAATATGGCGATGATACCCGTTTAGCGACCGTTTCAATTCCGTCAAGAGGTCGGACCCCCACGTGTTTTGCAGACAATGCGGCGGGAAAAGCCGGAATTCGGGGTCGTTCGATTTATGCCAATCCTGGGTGGTAATAATATACTGCTCTTCTTCCTGCGCTTTCTCGACTGCCCGAATGATACCGGTTATCCGTTCCGGAAAGCGGCTGTTGAACAAGACCCCTTCGGGTGAAAAGAAATCGTTCTGTACATCCACGACCAAAAGCGCTTTCATCACACTCTCCTTTTTATTCTTGATTGAACCATTTTTGCCATTGCGCTTCGCTGATAATTGGTGTATTGAGCTGCGCAGCTCTTTGAGCTTTCGATCCCGGGTTTTCTCCCATCAGCAGATAGTTCGTTTTTTTGGAAACGCTCTCCGAAACTTTCCCCCCGTTCTTTTCGATCAATTCCCGAAGCTCCTCCCGTGTGAAGTGCTCGAAGGTCCCTGTGATAACGAAGGTCAGCCCTTTGAACCTTTCCGAAACCTGTTCGATCGGTTCTTTCGTATTTACGCCCATCGCCTCGATCTCATCCAAAACGCGTTGAACCGCCGGATTCTGGAAATATCCGTGGATCGCGGCCGCCATCTCTGCTCCAATGCCATCCAATCGGCACAATTCTTCTGCTGTCGCGGTTCTTAAACGATTCAAGTCTTTGAAAGCGGCCGCCAACTCTTTCGCCGTCTTCACACCGACCGTCGGAATGCCTAATCCCGTTAACAAACGATGCAGCGGGTTCTTTTTACTTCCTTCTATCTCCGTCAGCAGCCGAAGGACCGATTTTTCTCCCATTCTCGGCAAGGCGAGCAACCGCTGCCTTTCTAAGCGGTACAGATCCGACAGTTCTTTCAGAAGCCCCCTCTCCACCAGCTCGTGAATCCAGCGTTCGCCCAGCCCTTCGATGTTCATGCCCTGCCGGGAGGCGAAGATTTCCATCGATCGCTTCAACTTGGCCGAACATAGCGGATTCAGACACCGAATGGCAACTTCTTCCTCCCTCTCCTTCCCGACGGGACCTAGGCAGACGGGGCATTTTTCCGGCGGAAAGAGGATCGTTTCCTGACCTCCACGCTTCTCTGAGACCGAACGGACGATTTGCGGGATGATATCTCCCGCTTTTTCAACAACCACGGTATCACCGGAACGGATGTCTTTTTCTCTCACATATTCAAAGTTATGGAGGGAAGCCCTTCTGACCGTGGTCCCCGCTAAAGAGACAGGAGCCAAGTTAGCGACCGGTGTGATGACACCTGTGCGACCGACGCTGTATTCTACTGACAGGACTCGTGTTTCCTTTTGTTCGGCGGGGAATTTGAACGCGATCGCCCATCTGGGCGAATGACTTGTCGCTCCCAATGACTCGTACCAACCGAATTCATTGACTTTGATCACGGCACCGTCGATATCGAAGGGCAATCCATGCCTTTTGGCCGTCCAAAGCTGCCAATACGCGATCACTTCTTCCACGGAGGCACATAGGGCGCGATGAGGTTCGGTTTTAAAACCAAGTTCTTTGAAAAAGTCCAATGTCTCCGTTTGAGTTTTTAACCCGTATCGCATCGGATCCAATAAATGATAGACAAAACTATCCAACCGCCTTTTAGCCACAGCGGCCGTATCGAGTTGTCTCAACGTTCCAGCGGCCGCATTGCGTGGATTGGCGAACAGCGCGATCCCTTCTTCTTCGCGTTGTTCATTGATCGCGGCAAAAGACGACTTCGGCATATAGATCTCCCCGCGAACTTCCAGGGTTTCCGGCCGACGCAAACGATTCGGAAAGGAGGAGATCCGTCGGATATGTTCCGTGATATCCTCTCCCTCGACCCCGTTCCCCCTTGAAATACCACGCACGAAAACACCCGCTTCAAAACGCGCGGCAAAAGAAACGCCATCGATTTTCAACTCGCAGAGATAGGAGAACGGAACCTTCCCCAAGATTCTGGCGACGCGTCCGTGGAACTCCCGAATGTCCGTTTCGTTGTACGTGTTATCGAGGCTAAGCATCGGGATCGAATGGGGGACGGTTTGAAAACCCTCGATCACCAACGCTCCCACTTTTCGGGTCGGGGAGTTCGGGTCGTCGAATTGGGGGTACTTTCTCTCAAGGGTAAGCAACTTTCGGAATAAGTCATCGTAGTCTTTGTCCGAGACAACCGGATGCGCCAGCACGTGATAGGCGTAATTGTGACGCTCTATCTCTTCTCTCAACTGGTCGATCTCGGTTTTGACTCTCTCCATCGGCTGGTCCACGTCATCCTCCGGGGCGAAGCGGAGAGGTCACCCCTTTTTCCACTTCAGAATCGCAGCTTTCGGTTCCTCTGCGCCAAATATGGCCGATCCCGCCACCAGGATATCGGCTCCGCTCTCGCACAACTCTTCGTAGTTGTCATCGTTGACGCCGCCATCTACAGAGATGAGAAACCAGTTTTCCCCCGCTTCTCGCATTTGCGCCAGTTTTCTGATCTTTTCAAAGCTGCCCGAGATGAACCGCTGACCCCCGAATCCCGGATTCACGCTCATTATCAAAACCCCGTCCACATACGGCAGGATCTCTTCGAGAATAGAAACCGGCGTGTGCGGATTTAAAGAGACAAAGGCCTCTACCCCGGCGCTTTTGATTCTGGCGATCGAAGCATGGAGGTGTGGACAAGTTTCGTAGTGTACGGTTAGTGGGTTTGCCCCTGCCCGGATGAAAGTATCGATATAGTCGTCCGGCCGCGAGATCATGAGATGGACATCCAGTTTAAGAGAAGTGACACGTCGGATGGCTTCTACCACCGGAATCCCGATCGTGATATTCGGCACATAATGGCCATCCATTACATCGATGTGGAGGTAATCGCTAACCTCTTCGACGCGGCGAATCTCTTTCTCCAAATTCGCAAAATCCGCCGCCAGGATCGACGGTGAGACGCGAATACGATGTTTCATCTCTTCTCCTTTTGGTACTTGTTGATCGGATGTATGCGCTCGAAATCCACCAGCTCGCGAACCATCTGAAGGTAATTCTCATATCGAGAGAGGAGGATTTCTCCCTGATCCACCTGCTCGTGGACTCGGCATCCCGGTTCATCTATATGCAAACAGTCTTCGTAATAACAGTGACTACCCGCCCTCACAAACTCCGGGAAACAAAATTTCAGCTCATCGGAAGGAATATGCGTCAAGCTAAGATTCGCGAATCCGGGCGTATCCGCCACCAACCCTTTGTTCGCCACGGGCAGCAGCTCGGAATAGGTCGTCGTGTGTTTCCCAACTTCCAACTGCTTGGAGATTTCTCCTTCCTTCAACCCCAAAGAAGGATCGATCTGATTGAGCACCGTGCTTTTGCCCACACCGGACATGCCGGCCAAGGTGGATATTTTACCCGAGAGAACGGAGCTGACCTCGAGGATCCCTTCTCCTGTTTTCGCGGAGACGGGGATCACCGTGTAGTCCTTTGAATAATAGGCGACGTATTGTTCAAGGCGCTCCCGGCCTTCTCGATCCAGCAGATCGATTTTGTTGATAACCAGACATACTTCGAGGCTGTTACGTTCGGCCAGGACCAAAAACCGGTCTACGATAAACGCGGAAACTTCCGGATACTTCAACGATGTGACCAACAGGACCTGATCGATATTGGCAATATTCGGCCGATCCAAGACATTCCTTCGGGGGAAGATATTCTCGATTCTCCCAGCAGGCATCGCTTCCACGCCGGGTGATGCCCCCGCGACCGTTTCTCGAAAGCCAATATATTCCACGACATCGCCGATGATCGGGCGGATGTTTTGCGTTTTAAAACGTCCCCGCAGACTGCACATAAAACGCTTTTGCGTCAGCGCGTCTTCAACGGTGACGATATTCGAATGGAAACGGACTACGATTCCCTGGCGTCTATCCATGTTTTCTCGCTTTGTTCGATGAAATCTTTCGAGTTTTCAAAAATCAACCCCATCATGATGAGATCTTCCACCCGGCCGGAGTCGAAAACCACGGCGCCTCTACGCCGGCCTTCGACCTCAAAACCCAATGACTGATAGAGGGTTAATGCCCGGAGGTTGTGCCCCATCACATGCAAGGTCACTCTCTTCAACAAAGGATTTTCGGTAGCCCACGTAATAAAAATTTCCATCATGTGCCGTCCGATACCCGCTCCCTGATAGTCGACCGCGACCGAAATCCCGACTTCCCCATCGTGACTGATCCGCTGTTTCATCCCGCCCACAAAATTGAGGAGTCCGACAATCCGCTCGGAATGAACGGCCACGACCATCACCGCGTTCTTTCGAAGCGCATGCGCCTCGATGTAATCTTTCTCGTACTTCGCGTCTTGATTCACTTCCCAAGAGTTGGAGATCATATAATCGAAACGGTCCTGATTGTCTCGTATGTAGCGGATAACCCCTTTTGAGTCTTCTGTTTTCGCGTTCCTGAAAAGGATCTCTCTGTCGCGTCGATCCTTGAAAATACTCTGACGAATCTCTCCCATTTTACTCCTTTTTGATGAAGATACGGGGATTATACCATGGCCGCCTGTGCTATAATTCTCAGACAGACCGATCGGGAGGTTAAAAGATGGTAGTGGAGATTATTACGGTGGGGACGGAAATACTTCTCGGAGATATCGTCAATACGAATGCCCGGTACCTCGCCCGGAGAATTGCCGATTACGGTTTCAGTTGTTACCGCCAAACGGTCGTCGGAGACAATCCCGTTCGCTTGAAACAAGCGATTGGCTATGCCTTCGAATCGGCCGACCTTGTCATCGCCACGGGCGGATTGGGGCCGACCGATGACGACCTAACCAAAGAGGTTGCTGCAGCCTATTTTGGGATCCCGTTATGTTTTCACCCACCCTCCTGGGAACGCATACAAGAACGCTTTGCCGACAGAATGATGCCGATTCCCGAATCCAACAGAAAGCAAGCCTTTTTCCCAATCGGCGCGCAGATATTAGAAAACCCGAACGGAACCGCGCCGGGCGCTCTGTTCGGCAATGGTGAAAAAACGATTGTAGTCTTGCCGGGTCCCCCCTCAGAGATGATCCCCATGTTCGAGAATACGGTTGCCCCCTTTTTGGATGCAAAAAACAGCGGGGTGATCGTGTCGCGAGTCCTTAAAACTGTCGGGATCGGGGAAAGCGCTCTGGCCGAACTTCTGAAACCGATTATCGACAGCCAAAGCAATCCCACCGTCGCAACCTATGCCTCGGAAGGGGAGATAACGGTCAGAGTAACCGCGCGCGCGCCCGACAAGCAAAACGCCATACAATTGATAGAAGAAACGCAACAATCGATCATTTGGTTGTTAGGGGACCTCTATTACGGTTATGACAACCAGTCTTTGGAGGAACGCGTGGTCGAGCGCTTCGCCGCCCGGGGATGGGATCTGGCCGTCTTCGAGTCGATAACCGGGGGCGCCCTATTCGCTGCGCTTTCAGGTGTGAGCGGAGCGACTCGGGTATTATCTCGTGGATGGTGTTTTAACGCGGAGGAAAGAAGCCGTCACTGGCTTTCCGAAACCAAAACTGTCACAGGAGACGGAGCGCAGGCCTTCGCGAGAGCGGCAAAAGCGCGCGCGGGCACAAAAATCGGGATCGCCGTTCACATGGAGAATCCGCAACAAGCGACGATCGCCGTATGCTTTCCCGATAAAGAGGTCATAAAAATCGTCCGCTGCCTCGAACCGCTCGTCAAAGCGCGGCAACGGATCGTGAAACAAGCCCTGAATACCTTGCGTTTAGAGGGGTAGGTCTCTTGTTTTTGACTCGATATCTGCTTGCAATCGCACCGAATATGTGTTACACTATATTTATCATTCATTCCACCTCATATTCTGGACTTTTCGTCTGCACCCAATTTCGGATTATTTTCGCGTTATTGGCAACATACATATGAAGGAGGAGATCTACGTGAAAAAAGTCACTTTCCTAATCACTCTGGCACTCTTGTTCTCTCTCACTCTCAGTTTTGGCGTAATGAATCTGTATATGGCCACAGGCGGTACTTCTGGAACCTACTATCCCTTTGGCGGAGCCGTTGCCCAGGTGATCGGCCAACGCTACCCCGAAGTCCGCATCCGTGTGCAGTCTACCGGCGCCTCGGCCGCGAACATCCGTCTTATCGCCGAGAAAGAAGTCGACATCGCGCTCGTCCAGAACGATGTGATGCACTACGCTTACACCGGCACCGTCCTTTTCAAAGCAGGCAAAATCACCAACTTCTATACGTTGGCAACCGTGTACACGGAAGTGTGCCAGGTCATCACAAGAGCCGATTCTGGAATCAATACCATCGCCGATCTGAAGGGGAAGAGAGTATCGGTAGGGGATGCCGGAAGCGGCGTTGAAGCCAATACGATCCAGATTTTGGAAGCCTACGGAATGACCTTCAAAGACATCAACGTCCAAAACTTGTCCTTTGCCGAATCCGCTTCGGCGCTTAAGGATCGAAAGATCGACGCGTTCTTTGTCACGGCTGGCATTCCGACAACCGCGATCGTCGAGCTCGCCAGTACCAATGCGGTAAAAGTGCTGCCCGTCGACGTTGAGAAAGCCAGCACGCTGATCAACAACTTCCCATTCTATGTCAACTTCATCATTCCTGCGAATACCTACAAAAACCAAACAGAACCTGTGAACACCGTTGCCGTTAAAGCGACCTTCATCGTTCGCGCCGATCTTCCGCTCGATACGGTCTACAACATCACCAAAGCGATTTTCGAAGGACAGGCGGAGATCGCGGAAGCCCACGCCAAAGGAAAAGAGTTTAACCTTCAAGAAGCTGTGAAAGGAGTCTCTGTTCCTTTCCATCCCGGAGCGGAAAAATACTTCCGTGAGGTCGGAGCGATTCAATAATCCTTTGATCGATTCATATTCAGGCGCACGTTTTCGTGCGCCTGATTCTTTCTTTGTTCGCGTTCGCGCTCTTCTTTTACCAATCTTGGTTAGCACGTTTTTCACGTTTGGCTTCGCGCAGGCCTTGATCATCGAAGATACGATTTCTTCCGAGGCGATTGCCCGGTTTGATCTGTTTGAAGGGGAATCTTTCTCGATCGGTTTCGTCCATTCGGTCAATCAAAGTCCCGTTGAAGAGACCTATCAGATTCTCGAAGGGAAGATTTGGCTCATTTCTTGTTTATACTACCACTTTGGGGCAGGAGTCCTCACGGAGGTCCAACCGGGACAAGAAATGGTGGCGCAACCGGATGGTGGCATGCTCATTCGCGGTCTCTTTTATGAGATAGACGAACTGTTGTATATCGTCGGTACGGTAAGCGATCATGTGTTGAAAATAAAAGGAAAGATTGTCAGTTTGAGAGAACTATGCGGTCAAAATCGAAAGATTCTGTTACGTTATCGGCAATGAACGATGTCATCCGTAGTCATAAAAACCATCTCGCTTGGCAAATCAAGTGCCGACTTTTAAACAAAACGGCGCGATGAGATCAAGCGGAATATCCGGAGGTGTTTCCCGTGGCGGGAGATAAAAAAAAGGCGTCAAAAAACGCACAAGAAATGAAAACTGTCGAAGATCAAAAGGCAAAGATGACTGGCGGAAACGAAAGCGATGAATTTGAAGTGGTGAGCGAAGAACAGGTGAAAGCGGTTCTCGCGCAATATGATCGCGAATCGAACACGAGGGAGTTCACCGGTATCCCGAAGTTTATTATCCGCTGGATGCTGGTGGCGTTCTCCATCTTCGCGGTTTTAGCCAATATCGTCTTTACCCTCCCCGAGCAAATCAAACGGGCGAGTTTTCTCGGGATCGTCATCTTCATCGCCTTTCTTCTGTTCCCCGCTTCAAAAAAAATCAAAAAACGCGTCAATTACGTGCCCTGGTATGACTTAGCCCTCGGAATCGTAGGATTCTGCGCCTTTTTTTATCTGGTCGTCAACTTCCGCACGATAGCCGATCGAGCCGGGTTATTCACTCAGACGGACCTGGTGTGGGGGGTTATCGGGATTCTGATCGTTCTGGAGATCTGCCGTCGGGCCGTCGGGTTGCCGATCGTCGTCGTTGTCTCGTGTTTCATTGCCTTCGCTTTTTATTCCGGTTTTTCTTTCAAGCGGATCGTCACCCACCTGTCCTATACCTTGGAAGGGGTTATCGGGATTCCGTTGGGGGTTTGTACGACTTTCATCGTGATGTTCATCCTGTTTGGCGCCTTCCTTGAAAAAACGGGCGTCGGGCAATTTTTCATCGATATCTCCAATTCGATAGCCGGTTTTGCGAGCGGGGGACCCGCGAAGGTGGCCGTCATCGCCAGCGCGATGGAAGGAATGGTATCGGGAAGTTCAGTTTCCAATACCGTCGGTTCAGGAAGCTTTACCATCCCGATGATGAAAAAAATAGGCTATAAACCCGAATTCGCGGCCGCGGTAGAAGCGACGGCATCCACCGGCGGACAAATCATGCCCCCGATCATGGGCGCGGCGGCCTTTCTGATGGCGGAGATTACCGGCATACCCTATTCTAATATCGTCATCGCAGCGTTTTTACCCGCCGCCCTCTATTTCACCGGGATCTTCCTGATGATCCACTTCGAAGCGAAAAAACTCGGACTGAAGGGGTTAAGTAAAGAAGAGCTCCCGAATTTTTGGAAACTCTTCTTCACGAAAGGCTATCTGCTCATACCGTTAGTCGTTATCATCTATCTGATGATGAGCGGGTCCACCCCGACGATGGCAGCCTTTTGGTCCATCGTTTCCGCGATTGCCGTCAGTATGGTCCGTAAAGATACGCGGCTTAACTTCACCAAAGCCACCGACGCTTTAGAAAATGGCGCGCGTAACACACTCGGCGTCGCGATCGCCTGTTCCGCCGCGGGAATCATCATCGGCGTCGTGACCTTGACGGGAGTGGGACTTGAGCTCGCGACAGGCTTGCTCACCCTTTCCGGGGGAATACCGATCCTGGCGCTGTTCTTCACGATGATCGCGTGTATCGTCTTGGGAATGGGCGTTCCCACCACTGCCAACTACGTTATTATGGCCACGATTACGGCCCCGATCGTCATGAAATTGGGGGTCCCGATTATGGCCGCCCATATGTTCGTCTTTTACTTCGGGATCGTCGCCGATATCACGCCCCCGGTCGCTTTAGCCGCCTATGCGGGTTCGGCCATCGCACACTCGAATCCGTTAAAAACGGCCATCACGGCGACACGCTTGGCGATCGCGGCGTTCATCATTCCTTACATGTTCGCGCTGAACCCTGCGATTCTTTTGGGGCCTCAATCTTTTGCGACCGTCGCCTCGACCTTTAAAGTGTTGTTTATGATTCTGACCTCTTTCGTCGGGATGTTCTCAATTTCAGTGGGGATGGAAGGGTACTTATTTAAGCATATGCGTTTTTGGGAAAGAATCCTCGCGATCGGGGCAGGCCTCCTGTTGATCGATCCCGGTTTGGTAACGGATATCGCCGGATTGTCTTTAATCGCCTTCGTCATCGCGCTTCAATATTTCGGATCGCGTTCAAGAAATCAACCGGTGGCGGCATAGAGATACCTTTATTGGATTAACAAAGCGAACGGGGGTCGGGCGAGAATTAACTTTGCCGATCCCCCTTAACAAAGAAAGGCATCGGATCCGATGCCTTTTTTTGTTAAGGGGCGTAAAGGTACTCGGTATATTCGATCAAGGTCCCTTTCGAATCGTAAAGGCTCGTTTTTTCCGGCTCTCCGGTTATCGCGTAGTCAAAGGTTTGAAGCCATTTGATCTCGTTTCCCTCTTTAATGGTAATTTGCGTTAAGCGGTTTTCTCCGTCATAGGCGTAAAGGGTTTGGCGAACGCGTTTTCCGGTTGCGTCGTACCCGTCGGTTCGTTTTAGGAGTTCTCCTTCATGGAAGCGCTCTTCCGTGTAGGTCAAAGCGCCTTTCGCGTCATAAGTCGTCACGCGGATCGTCTGTCCTGTGGGGTTTTTTTCTATCTTTTGAATGGCTCTAAGCGCCTTGCCCTCCCGAAATTCTATCTTTATCGTTTCGTGTTCCCGATAATCGTAGGTTTCCATTCTTTCTTGCCCGGAAGATCCGACTGATCGAACGCTGAGGAGTCGATCCTCTTCGTCGTAGGTATAGGAGGAAGTTTCCAGGACCGATCCGTTTTTGTCGATGATTTGCATAGCAGATGCCTTCCCGGTATCATCGTAGGCGTAGCGAATCCTCAGATAGCCTTCAACGTTGTCTATCAATATCCGGCGCTCTTCGACCAGCCGTTTTTGGTTTTTTGCCGGGATGGCTTCGGCTCCTTCACTCGCAGCAGATGAGGGTCCTTCGGTTTGCGTTTCGAGGGTTAAGCGTAGATTCTCCTCCATTAATCGGGCATTCTCGCTCTGCAACGCCACTATCCGTTCGGCCTGCCTTTCGACTTCTTTTGACAACCCTTGGGTTTGCGCCTCTCGGAAAGACAGCAGTTGTTGCAGCTGGTAGAGGCGGGTTTCTTTCTCCGCAAGGGACTCTTCCAGCTTTTTTATGCGAACGTCGGCTTCCGCCAGCTGCCTCCCTTGTTCTTGGAAAGCGTCGCTCTCGATTCGTTTTCGTTCGTCGCCGATACGAACTGCGCTTTCAGAGGCCTCGAAGGTCGCGACGGTTTCTTCGAGGGCGCGAATGCGTTGTAACAGTTGGTTATTCAGCTCGGAGATATGCAGTAGCGCGTTCGTTTGATCCGACAGATCCGTTTTCGTTTTTTGTAATTGGTTTTCCAAGATTGTTTCCTGATACCGTTGCATCCGATGAAACGCGTTTTCTTCAGACACAATCCGCTCCAGTTCTTCGGCTCGCGCTCCTGGAAACGCGAGACTGGCGCCGCTTAATAAAGGATCGGCAACTCCGTTCAAGAGATTTGCCTCATAGGAAAGGTCGAAGACCAAGCGCGTGAGGCCGTGAGAATCGAGCAGAAAACAGAACGGGAGAATCGAAATGTCGGTGAGAAGCCAACCGTGTATCGTTCCGCTCTTGCCGCTCGCGAAACCAGTTCCTTCGAATAGCAGCCTTGTTTCCCCAAAACCGGATGCCGAGAAAAGAGACTGCAGGTCGGCCGCATAAGCCGCGAAGTCAGTAAGGTCCGAACCCGAGAGCGCTTCCGTATAGACGGTTATGACATTCTTTGAAACATCGAGCTGCACCCGATGAGAAAAATGCCCGTAAATCGCGATACTCCTCCAGGGATAGTCATAGGTGACGGATAATCCCGTCTTCTCCCATTGCGCCACGACATTTTCGGCAAGAAGAAACCCGCATAGGCTAATCGGAATCAAAAACGCACATAAAAAAATACCCGCCTGTTTCATAAGCGCACCTTCCTGGCCGGGTTTGTCATCCGCACCCGCTGATGCTTCATTATTCTAAGGGAGCGGTCCATCTTCCTTTAAGGCGCGATTAGCGCAGATCGCGAAAGTTAAAAAAGTCATTCAAGACCAAGACCGCTTCTGCGCGGCTTCTTGTTCCTATTTTGCTATAAATCGTGGAGATATAATTTTTAACCGTCCCTTCTGTCAGAAAAAGGTTGTTTGCGATCTCCCGATTCGTCAGGCCTTTCACTAACAGAAGCGCGATCTCTTCTTCCCGCATCGTCAGCTCTTCTAAAAGTTCGAATTTTCGTTTTTCTATCGACTGACGCTCGAATTCGGCGTTATCCAATTTTGTTTGGGCCAAACGTTTGGTTAGCTTCGCGACAATAGACGCTGGCAAAGTGCAATTCCCGCTGGCGGTGTTTCGAATCGAGGCCAGTAGCCGATCTGCGGGGATGTCTTTTAAGAGGTATCCGCTGGCGCCGTTGTTGAGCGCGTCGATGAGATAAGCGTCGTCGTCAAAGGTAGTCAGAACAATCACCACCGTATCAGGAAAGGCAGTTTTAATGCGCTTCGTGCTTTCCACACCATCGAGCTTGGGCATCCGGATGTCCATTAAAACGATTTTCGGCCGCAAATCCGCCACCATATCCAAAGCTTGTTTTCCGTCAAAGGCCACTCCTACGACTTCGATGTCTTCTTCGAGCTCGAGAATCGTTTTCAATCCGTCGATCATCAAGCGTTGATCATCGACTAACAGTACCTTGATCTTTTCCACGGCACCCCTGCCTTTCCCCTTTATTTCGGGAAGGTGATCTCTACGAGACACCCGTTTCCGGTGTCCGAAAAAAACGAAAAAGCGCCACCTGCTTCTTCCACACGATCTTTCATCGCCGAAAGGCCGAATCCCGGGTGATACCCGTCACATCCGCCGCCGTTGTCGCGAAGCTGAAAAGAAAGTTTGTCTTCACGGTTTTCCAGTGAAAAGGAAAAACGTGTCGCCTTCCCGTGTTTCACTCCGTTCGTCAATCCCTCTTTCAACGCATAGTAAACCGCTTTCCCGGTTTGCTCCGGAAAACGTCCGAGGTTTTCGATTTTGGATTCGACAACCACGCCAAAATGCCGCTCCGCTTCTATAATGAGTAGTTTCAGAGCGGTTAGCAAATCTTTGCTCTTTTCTCCCAAACTCAGGGTTCGAACCGACTGTCTGATCGCTTCTAATCCGCATCGGACTTGGTCTTGCGCGGAGAGGAGCTTTTCGACCGCGCGAACGGGATTCGCCGATGCCAGGCGAATACCGGCTTCTATCTGTATGACCGCCGCCGTTAAAGAGTGGCCTACGTTATCGTGGATCTCTCGAGCGATACGGTTCCGCTCCTTCAGGACAACCATCTCTTCCAAAGCGTTAATCGATTGTCTCAGACTTTGATTTGTTTTTTCCAACAATTTTTTCTGTTCGGCTAAGAGCGTTTCGGAGTAGGCTAAAGAGAGTCGTTTTTTGTATAGATCGACCGTCAAGAGCATAAAAAAGAAAACGAGCAGGAAGCTGATCAGATTCCGCCAGACGTAAACGACAGGCAAAGAACTGACGGCGAGGCTAATTAGGCAAGTTAAAGAAGAGTAAATCGAGAATCGGATAGCAAAAGTCAAAGGAAAAAAGACAACCGCTTCGGCGATTAAAATATCGTAAAAATAAAAAGTGATGTGCGCCGGGTCCTCGATAGAAATCCAATAGGTTAGCAGCAAGTTGATAAAAAGCAGGGGTTTCGCCCAGGAAAGCTTCCTTCGAGGCAACAGAACGCTGTGCAAAAGAGTGCAGAGGCCCAGCAAGATCAACGAGAAAACTTTGGTTTCAGTCTCGCCTTGGCGACTGAAGAAGAACCATACGCTCCAAGAAAAGAGGAAAAAGAAATATTGAAACAGATTGATCAGGTTGATGTAATCGACGATGAAAAACGCTTTTAAACGTTGAACAATACCGATCGGCTTTCTTTCCATCTCTTTCGCTCCTCCCGCTCTTCGATTGTATCACTTTTCGCTCGCGGTCAAACGATCCATAAGACGCGGACGACAACAAAGCGATACTCGGTTTGATGAGTGTTCGGTAACGAAATGCGAGGATTCCGGCTCGTTTACACTTGAGCGAAGAAAGCGTCAGATAAAGGCAATCTGGTTCCGAAAGCGTTTTTTTATTGTTTGCAGGTAAGCTAAAACCAAAGATAAAGGCGCCCGTTAATCGTCCGCTCCGCAACTACCACCGGCTTCAACGCGCGCCTTAATACTTTACTATTCGATCGGTCTTATACCGGGGAAGTCCTTTTTTTTGTTCTAACCCGGATGACTCTCTCGCTTCTCCAACAACTGGCACCGCCCTTGACGGTCCAATCTGAAGAATCGCTTAAGAAGCTTTGCTTCTTTCGTGCGCGACCGATACCATCTGTTTCTTGCCTTTATCCCGGAAGGAAGCCAAAATAAGCTCGGCATCTTCGTGGGCTACGGTTAAGAAGGAAAACTTCTCAAGGATTTCGACATCCCTTATTTTTCGGTCTTCCACTCCCGCTTTCGTCCGTATAAGCTGGACAAGCTTTTTCGGTGTCATGCCATTCGTACGCCCTTGGGCAAAGAAGAGACGGGTTTTGCTCGTTTTTCTGAAGGTTACCTCTTGAATGTGGCGATAGGCCGATTCATCAAGCTGCTCGCCGAACGAATGCTTGAGTACGGCTGCTAGTACCGTTTCCGGATCTCTATCCCCTAATATTCTTCTTGATAATTCGAGATAATCGTTCAGATCGGTGTCTTGCAAAACCGCATCAACTTGCTCTTGAATCCGCGCTTTTTTGGATTCGATTACTTTCTTTACGGGTGGTATCTTTTCTTTTTTGATCTCCGTTCGTGTGATTTTTTTAATGAACGAGAGCTTTCTGTACTCTTCCGGCGTCACAAAAGTAATCGCAGTGCCTTCTTTTCCCGCTCTTCCGGTTCTTCCGATCCGGTGGACATAAGCCTCAGGATCCTGCGGGAGCGAAAAATTGATCACGTGGGTCAGATCGGCCACATCGATACCGCGGGCAGCGACGTCCGTCGCGACCAAAATATTGATCCGGCGTTTTCGGAACTTTTCCATGATCCGCTCGCGTTGATATTGGGCGATATCGCCGTGCAAACATTCGGCTCCGTACCCCCGTTCAACGAGCTTTTGCGTCAGTTCATCAACGTCCACTTTCGTTTTACAGAAAATCAACCCGTAGAAATCTCTTTCCAGATCAATCGTCCGGCACAACACTTCTACTTTGTCTCCTTCATGGACTTCGAAATAGAGCTGCTCGGTCGTATCGACGGTGAGCTGTTTCTCTTCCTCTACGAAGTGATCGTAATCGCCCATATACTTCCGCGCAATGCTCAGAATGGGTTTGGGCATGGTAGCGGAGAAGAGGAGCACTCGTTTGTCTGCCGGGGTATTTTTAACGATCTCTTCCATTTCGTCGATAAAGCCCATGTTCAGCATTTCGTCGGCTTCATCAAGAACCAGATAACCGATCGATCCGATATTTAAGGTACCGCGATGAATATGATCGATCAACCGGCCGGGCGTTCCAACGACGATTTCGACGCCTCTCTTCAACTGTTTGAACTGCGTTTCATAAGACTGTCCGCCGTAGACGGGAATAATCCGAAACCCTCTATCGCCGCTTAGCGAATTTAGTTCTTCACAAACCTGCAAAGCCAGTTCTCGCGTCGGTACGACGATGAGGGCCTGCGGCACGCCGTTCTTTCTTTCCAGATGCTCCATTATGGCTAAACCGAAAGCAGCCGTTTTACCGGTACCGGTTTTTGCCTGGCCAATGATGTCTTTGGTCCCCTGAAGCATCGCCGGGATGACTTTCTTCTGGATCGGCGTTGGCTCCACGAACCCCTTTGCTGTGATCGCATCTATCGCCTCTTGCGATAGACCTAAAGCGCTAAAACTTTCTGTTTTCTTCAAATCTTTCTCTTCCTTTCGTTGTTCTCAAAAAAAAAGTTCCCCTTCTGGCGTGACAGGAACTTTTCGGTTATCTTTACTATCCTGCAACAAGCAGGTCAGTCCAATTGGTTCACATCGCCCGTATTATAACACAAAGAAACCAAAAAAACACGCCCGCGAATCGGGAGAAAAAATAGAAACCGAAAGACCGGTACTTTCCGTTGACGCTTTCAAAAAAATCTTTCCACGAAAGGCGAAACTGATCTCTGCGAGCCGTGGAGCGTCCGATGATCATTTGGAATAGTAAAAATAGAGAACGATTTATGAGGATTACTCGGTTACGGATGAGAGAGGATGAAATGGGTATTACCTTCTTATGATGCGCCTTTTGGAGCGCCAGACTTGAGTCGGGTATGCCTTGATGGGTTTATGGGTATCGAAGAGGTTGGCTGTGGCTTCGAAACGCATTTTCGGTTTGCTTTTTTTTCCGTTTTTTGGTATTGTAAAGCGTCAAGAAACAGATAATATTCTCTCCTTTTGGGAAATGGTCGGTGCGAACATGGGGCAGCGAGTCTACGGATTGGTGGACTGCAACAACTTTTTTGTCTCTTGTGAAAAGGTTTTCAATCCTAATCTGGAGGGAAAACCCGTCGTCGTTTTGTCCAACAATGACGGTTGTATCGTAGCGCGGTCTTCTGAGGCAAAGGCATTGGGAATACCGATGGGAACCGCCTATTTCAAGATTCGCGATGAGTTGGACCGCCGTGGCGTCATCGCTTACTCATCCAACTTCGCGCTCTACGGCGATATGTCTAAAAGAATTATGCAAACGCTGTCACAGTTTTGCCCTGACATCGAAGTGTATTCGATCGACGAAAGTTTTTTATCGCTTCGGTCGATTCCTCTGGAGCACCTCGCTGCCTTCGGAAAAGAGATTCGGGACACGGTTCGCCGATGGACGGGCATTCCCGTATCGATCGGATGGGGACCCACCCGCACGCTTTCCAAATTCGCGAACCATCTCGCCAAAAAGCACGCCTCGCACCGGGGCGTCTACTCCGCCTTTTCCGAAGAAACCGATACCTGGATGATGCGTTATCCGATCGAAGAAGTATGGGGAATCGGGTATCGGTGGGGCAAGAAACTCCATGCGAAAGGCATTGATACCGTTTACCAATTAAAAAACGCCGACCTCACGACGATTCGAAAGACGATGGGGGTCGTCGGCTTGCGGGTGGTAAAAGAATTGAACGGCGATCCCTGTATCACGGTCGCGCCCCCCGAAACCCGAAAAAGCCTGGTTCATTCTTGCAGCTTCGGCGAACCGATCTTGGACTACGAAAAGTTGTTTGAGGCCTTGGCCGCCCATATCAGTCGGGGTGCGGAAAAACTCCGTTTGGAAAAGTGTTGCGCCAGTATGATGACCATCTTCGTCATGACCTCTCGATTTGCGAAAGAAGCCTATCTCGGGAGTCAACCGATCGTCTTTCGCCGCCCGTCGGACAACACGATCGAGATGCTGCGCCTGGCTCGGGAAGGATTAAAACGCATCTTCCAATACGGTTATTTCTACAAAAAAGCTGGGGTGTACTTTACCGGTATCTATCCACGCACCAATGTTCAACAGTCTTTGTTTGAAGACGTCGGAACCCAGCAAAAAGAAAAACAGATCATGGAACTGGTCGACCGTTTGAACCAAAAGATCCGGCGGAACGCGGTGCAGTTCGCCTCGTCCGGAACCCGAAAGGCCTATCAGGACAGAAAAGAAAATGTCACTCCCCGTTATACCACTTGCTGGAAAGAAATTCCTACCGTGAAAGGATAGTCTGAGCGCCTTTTCGGAGCTTTAAATGTTCGTTTTCCACCCTTTTTACGAAGGAATTACCCCGATCCTTATAGAAATGTATAGCGGAATATAAATCTTGGATTACATCGCGGAGCGGTTGGGGGGATATCTTTCTGAAAGAAATAGCGCCCGGTATCATCGTGTACGATAATCCTTTCGGAGGGTCTAATATCGTTTCGGTAACGACTTCGGAAGGAACGATTATTGTTGATTCTTCACTCTTTCCTTCCAAAGCGGAACAGGTAAAAACAACGATCAAGCGTCTCTTGAACAGCGACATCACCTTGGTCATCAATACCCACTACCATCCCGATCACACGTTCGGCAATTCAGGTTTCAGCGCGCCTTTATGCTGCTGCAAAGCCTCCGAAGAGTTCTTCCGAATGATGGATAAAACCTACATCGGTTACGTGGTTGAGAAAGAGCCGCTTTTGGCAAAAGAGAACGTCATCATCGTTCCGCCTTCGATCACCTTCGATAGAGAGTACAAACTCTCTTTCGGCGATCTCGACCTCTATTTGGAAAATGTGGGCGGGCATACGCCGGACACGATCGTGATCCGTATTCCGAAGTACAGTCTGTTGATCACGGGCGATCTTGTCGTTAGCGGTTTTCATCCTGAGATCGTCGCGGACAGCAACATCAAAACGTGGGTTAAAGTCCTCAAAACACTTAAAAAAGAGCGGCATAAGGAGATCATTCCCGGTCACGGCCCGGTTGTCCGAGATCTTGAAATCGATCAGATGCGCAACTACCTCGAAAAACTCGTCTACCTACGAGAGCATAAAACCCAGTTCGAGACCTTTCTCGGATCGTTAGATAAAGACCCGAACTTTCGAAGTCGAAAGATGCCCCAAATGTTCATCGAAAATTTGAAAGTCGTGATGAATCATTAACGGGATTCAACATATTTAGCCGCAAACTCTCGCCAGCCGCAATAGTCTCCCGGATCTCTTAAAGATACCGCCGAGGCTCTTTTGGAAGTGCTCTTCCATGATATAATACTCCCACAGAGGTGGGATAAGGATGAAGGGCTTAGGCATTGCTTTAGGAGCGGGAGGAGCGAGAGGGTTCGCTCATGTGGCGGTATTGCGCCTATTGTGCGAGAAAGATATGGTTCCATCCTATATTACGGGTTCCAGCATGGGGTCGGTTATTGGTAGCGCGTTCGCGCTGTTCAAGGATATCCGAACCGTCGAAAAGCTGGTGGATTACTTCGTTGAAAAAAGCGCAAAAGCCATCCTGGAACTCATCCGCACGCTGCAAGGGAAGGTCTCTCTTACCGGAAAGATAAATGCCGCCTACAAAACCACTGCGACGCGTTCGATGATGGACGAATACTTTTTGTACGACCTAATCGGGTCGATCTTCGGGAAAGCCCGCTTCAGCGATACCAAGATTCCATTGGGAGTGGTGGCGACGGACATGCAGACAGGAAAAAAGGAGCTGTTCGACTATGGTTTCATCGCTGATGCGGTATGCGCCAGCTCTTCCGTTCCCGGCGCGTTTTCTCCGGTCTCTTTAGCCGGCAGCTTCTTCGTTGACGGCGGTGTCACGCGTGTCGTCCCGGTCGAGGAAGCGTATCGGTTAGGCGCGAAAACCGTGATCGGAGTCGATGTGAGTTGCGTGCCAAAAAAAAACCGGTTTGAGAGCACTTTCGATCTCCTCTCTTATGTGGATGATCTCAAAGGGGAGCGCCTCGTTAAACTGGACATGGAACGGGCCCAGTTGGCCATTTACTTCGATTCACTCGATATCGATTGGTTTCGCTTCGATCGTGCCGAAGAGATTATCGCGAAGAGCGTCAGAATCCTCTCTGACACCTATGAAAAGGAGATCGAACGGCTATCGCTTACTTAGTTTATCTGAACGGAGATTGCGAAACCGCGCTTCGAAGCATCGGCGCGATGAAAGCCTTGGAAGAGAATTTGGGGCGCCCTTTGTGTATCGTTTCCACCGGTATCGGCAGCCTCGTTGGGGTTTTTTACGCCTTTTTCGGTTTAAAGCAGACTGCGGATACCTTCCAGTCGATCGGCAAAGAACTTTGCGGCATTCTGAGAGCGAATTGTTTGATCAACCCGGAAAAGGGTACATCGAGAGCGAACCAAGTGATCGATGACTTTCTGATTCTGGTAAAATCCCAACAAACGAAAAAAAAACTTCAACTCTCCGATTCGAAAAGATTTTCGGACTTCGTGGACGCGCACTTCAGTTTCGTGGAGGAGAGAAAAAGCCAGATCCCGGTTTTCGCTTCCGTTTTCGATCTTCTGAGCGCCGGCGAGATCGTTTTGCCCGTTCAAGATCGAACGGTGCTAAAGGCTGCGACGGCCTTCTTGCCCTTCTTCGAGCCGATTCGTGTCGGATCGAAGCGGGTAATCAGTTCCGAAAGCTTCCAAGGGGTCGCTTCGCGCTATGAACCGTTTTTAGACCATCATTTCCACGTATGTTTGGATACCGATCCGGATGAAGAAAACGCGCCGTTCGAGTCGGCGATGCAGATTCTTTTAGCTTCCGACATGTTCAGGACCCTTGAATTGAAAAGAAGGATTTTGAAAGAGTTCAATTGGGTCATCAAGCTGAATTCTCGTATAGAAACACCACAACCCGCCATTTCGCTGCTATACGAGGAAGGGTATCAGGGAGTCCGTCAGTTTTTACGGGCATAGACGTTTATTGCCAAGAAGAGGTGTCAAATGGAGTCCACCGGAATCAAAAAAGCGCTCGCGCTATTTTTCGCGATTTCGGTTTTTGCGCTGCTGTTTTTTGTGATATCCCAAATATTGTCGCTCCCCTCCGATTCGGGGGAACCGGCGACGAAGCTCTTGCGGGGAATGGTGTCTCCGGATTTCGCCCGAGGTTTTAGAAGAGAGGCCCTGCGGCTCTACCACGAGCAGCTCCCGTTCTGGTTCGGCGGCTTATCCCTGCTGAACCTTTCGATTTTTGCCTTTCTCCTTCGCGGATCATCTGGGGAAAAACGGCCTGATACAATGATGGGAACTGCGATAGGAACCCTCGGAATACTGGCTTTTGCCGCATTGATCATTTTCTTGGCGACCACCCGGGGCATTTTTATTCCCGAACACCTTTTTTCGCCCTTAAATGGAAGCTTTCTTTTAGGCTTGGTGGTTTATTTCTTCGTTCTTAGCACGTTCGGGCAAGAACGCGGTCCTGACGCTAAAACCCTGCTAATGCGCATCCTTTTAATCGACGGTATCGGAGCCGTTCTACTTCTCCTGCGGATCCCGATGGTCGGTATCGTTTTGCTAACTGGTAATCTTCTCTTTTTTCTCGTTCGTTCTTTCCGCTTTTCGTCCACACTGTTGACGATCGGTTATACGGCAATATTAACCGGCCTATTTTTCGACGGATGGCACGTTTACCGGCATCTACCCAGTACAATCGGGTTCTTTGCTCCGGGACTTCTTATCTATCTCGTTTGTTTGTTTTTCGAGCTACTACGAGCCTCTCGAAAAGAGTCGTCCGCTTTGAGAGCGCGGATCGACTCGCTTCAAACGGACAAGACGATTCAAAGGCTCCACCTTCAGGAGAAAGAAGAAGCGGCAAGAAAAGACTCGGAAACCCTGCAAACGTTCGAACAACTCATCCTCACAACCAATGCGCTTTTCGAAAAAGCTTTGCTGGTCAAGGAAGACTACCTTCCCGAACTGCTCGAACACGCGAGGCTCTTGATTCCGGAAGCCGATGCCGGGATACTGGCTCTTCTGGAAAAGGGCCGTTGGCATTCTCATTTTGTAGTCGGATTGAGTCCGGAATGGGTCAACACGACTCCGATCGACCCTTCATTTTTCAATAGGTTGAAAACTCACGCCGCTACCCGCTTCTACGACGCGAACGTGTTTTTGACGACCGCGCCCGCTTCCGCTCCCTCCCATGACAGCAACCGGAGCCAGGATCTCTTCAATGACGCGGGCTTATCCTTTAGAGAAGCTCTTTTTACGGAAATTACGGGAGAAGGAAGCACACTCGGCTACCTTCTACTGTTCATATCCGAAAGCCATCACAAACGCTTTACGCCGACTTCCTTTAAGGTCATTGGCGTTCTTGGAAGCATCGCTTCCATCTTGTTGGTTTCGACATTGAAAGAAAAAGAAAACCCGAACGTATGAAAGAAGGCGAAAAAGAGATGTTAGAAAACCTGGATACCGAAAAACGAAATCCGAAAACCACGGAACTGGACCGTTTTTCGATTGGTGAATTGCTTCAAACGATGAATGAAGAAGACGCAACCATCCCCCTCGCGATAAGGGACGCCCTAAGAGAGATCTCAGAAGTCGTATCCAAATGTCTTTCAACGATCGAAAACAGGGGAAAGGTTTATTATGTCGGCGCGGGAACGAGCGGCCGGCTCGCCATCATCGATGCCGTCGAACTGATACCGACCTTTAACGCCCCCTCAGACCTGTTCATACCGATCATGGCCGGCGGAACAGAAGCTGCTTTCAAAGCTGTTGAAGGTTCAGAAGACCAAGAGTCCTTGGGGGAAAAAGAGATCGTCGATAGGAAAGTCCGAAAGATCGATTTGATCATCGGCGTCACCGCAAGCGGGAGGACCCCGTTTGTTAGGGGAGCCCTCAAAAAGGGCAAAGAGATCGGCTGCCCCACCGCACTGATCTGTAATGTCCAAAGGCCCGAAATCGCTTCTCTCGCCGATACGGTGATCAAAGTCGTCACGGGGCCGGAAGTCTTGACCGGTTCGACGCGGTTGAAGGCAGGAACCGCCCAAAAAATGGTTTTGAATATGATCAGTACCGCGACGATGGTCAAATCGGGGAAAGTCTTTCAAAACCTCATGATCGATGTCGTCGTTCTCAATGAAAAGCTTCGGGAGCGGGCGATAAAGATCGTTATGGAAAGCACCGGCGAATCAGCCGAAAGGTCGCAATCTGAATTGATAAAATCGAACTGGAAGGCAAAACAAGCCATTTTGCAGATCATTAACGATATATCCCCCAATGAAGCGCAAGAGGCTTTGGAGAGGCACGGTGGATTCTTGAGGAGAGCAATGAAGGAGAAAGAAAAATGAAGACATTTCTTGCAATCGACGCCGGTGGCAGCACCCTTCGCGCGACATGGGTGAGCAGCGACGGGAATCTCATCGGGAAAGAAGTGCTCGAAAAAAATGCGAATTTTCTTTCCGCCGGTGAAAAAGAGATAGAGAAAATCCTCCTTCTTCTTAAGCAAAAGGTTCCGGTGATCGACACCCTTGCGCTATCGATGGCCGGCATTGGAGGAAAACCCGAATTCGAAAAGGTGAAAGGGCTGTGCGACGCCATCTTTCCGAAAAGCGTCTGCCGTATCATGCCGGACGTGGACGGAGCCTACTACGCCAATTTCGGTAAAGAACCCGGCGTTCTCGTCATCTGCGGAACAGGCTCAATCGTTTTGGGGAAGGACGAAGAAGGGAAAAAGATGCGCTCGGGGGGGTGGGGATACTTGTTAGGCGATGAAGGCAGCGGTTTTTGGCTGGTTAAGGAATTATTTCGAAGATACTTGGCCTATTACGAGTTCCTCGAAGAGCGAAAAGCGTGTTTTTCCGTGTTCGAAGAGCTATTCCCGGGCAATCCGAGGGATGCGTTCGCCTTCTTTTACCAACCAGAAATGAGAAAGCGAACAGCCTCTTTTGCCTACCGGTTTTTGGCTCTGGGAGATCCTTTCGTCCAGGAATTGCATCAAAACGGGCTAAAATTGCTGGCGGACCAGGTTTTATCGGTTTTAGCGCGCACGGATATGAAAAACGGAAAAATCTGCTTGATGGGTGGTTTATTCTCCGATGGCCGCGTCGAAGAGTTTTTCCGGCATTATCTGAGAAAAAGTCTTTCTGAATCAAAACAAGAAAAGATTCCGATCATAACCGGAGTCAAAAACATCGCGGACGCGATCGCCTGGAAGATGGTTGCTGAAGAAGCGGAAACGTGAACGGAGGAGTGGCATGAGAATCGCGGTATTGCTAAAACAAGTACCGGATACGGATGAAGTGAAATTGGACGAAGAAAAGGGCACGATGATCCGAGAGGGTATCGGCACCGTCATCAATCCTTTGGATCTGCAGGCGATCGAAGCGGGCAGGCAGTTTATAGAGCAAGAAGGAGGAACCCTGTCAGTCTTTTCGATGGGGCCCCCGCAAACGGAAGAATCGCTTAGGGAAGCGATCGCGATGGGCGCGCATACGGCGACGCTTATTACCGATCGCAAATTCGGCGGCGCGGATACTTGGGCTACCGCGCGCGTGTTATCGGAAGTATTGAAACGCAATGGCCCTTACGATCTCATCCTTGCGGGCGAAAAGGCGACTGATGGGGAAACGGGGCAGGTCGGGCCCGAGGTCGCCGCGATGCTGGGAATTCCCTTTTCCACTTACGTAAGCGAAATCGATAAAAAGAACGATGGCGTGATCGTCAAACGAACCGTAGAAGACGGTTATGAAACTCAGTTTCTACCCTTTCCTTGCCTTTTGACCGTTCTGAATAATCTCAACCAACCCGAAATGCCAACCCTTTCGGGCAAGATCCGGGGTCACGCGGCTAAACTGGAAACCGTCACTGCGTCTGACCTGCCGATTCCGGAGGGCGAATTGGGACTCACCGGCTCCCCGACACGCGTCAGCAAAGTCTTCTACCCGAAGATCCAGCGCAAATGCGAAATGTATGCGCTGTCCGATATTCGGAAAGGCATTCAACGGATCGTTCGGGAACTAAAAAACCGAGCGATCCTATAGAGGAGAACACGATGGAGAAAGAGAATCGAACGATTCCAAGGATAATGGTGATCGGTGAAGTCCGAAGAAACACGGTCCTTCCGGTTACCTTTGAACTCGCTGGAAAGGCTTCAGAACTCGCCGCGAAAATCGGTGGCGCCGTGGATGTCCTTCTGTTTTATGATCGATTGGACGAACCCGTGGAACCCATTTTTCAAGCGGGCGCCGATCGGCTGTTATTCGTGGAAGACAGTCGATTAGGGCTTTTTAACCAAGAAATCGCGGTAAATATAGGCCTTGAAGCGCTTCGTCTCTACCCCGCCCAAATCGTTTTAGCTGGCGCGACCACTTCCGGAAGGACTGTTTTGCCCGCGATGGCGGCGCTGCTTCACACCGGATTAACCGCCGATTGCACCGGTTTGGATATCGAACCGGAGACCGGGTTGTTGTTGCAGACGCGACCGGCGATCGGGGGGAATGTGATGGCAACGATTAAGACACCTTCGCATCGCCCTCAAATGGCGACGGTTAGGCCGAAGACCTTCCCGAAACCGGCGCCTGTTCTGCGGTCCGGACTCACCGAACGCTTGGAACTGCCAGAAGACTGTTTTTCGAGCAGGATCGTTCCATTGTCCTACGAGAAGGTTTCGGAGGATTATACGAATATCCAGGATTTGGACGTCGTGGTGACAGGCGGGAAGGGTCTAAAAAAGCCCGAAAACTTCGCGTTGCTGGAGAAAGCGGCTCATCTGATCGGAGGCGGTGTTGGCGCAACGCGGCCGACCGTGGAAGCCAAATGGGTTTCCTATCCTCACCAGATCGGACTCAGCGGTAAAGTCGTATCCCCGAAATTCTACCTGGCCGCCGGCGTATCGGGAGCGGTTCAGCATTTAGCCGGTATGCAGACCGCCGAATTTATTGTCGCGATCAACAAAGATCCGGAAGCCGGTATCTTTAAAATAGCCGATATCGGGCTCTGTGGAGATCTCTTCGAAATCTTGCCCGAACTTATCGCAGCTTTGGAAAAGGAAAGAGAAGGTGGAGAATGAAAGCCTCGTATAATCGACTCACCGAAGCGCGGATGCGAGAACTGCAGGCATTAATGGCCCATCGCAACTTTACGGTCGATCCAGAACGGTTGAACGTGTACTCCCACGATGAGGTCAGCGGCGAAAAATACCGATTTCTCCCGGATATCGTTTTGTACCCGGAAACGACCGAACAGATCGCCGAGATCATGAAATGGGCGAGTAAAAACAAGATACCCGTCACACCCAGAGGCGCCGGAACAGGGTTATCGGGAGGAGCCGTACCCGTGTTTTCCGGAATCGTCCTGTCCTTGGAACGGATGAACCGAATTCTCGAATTTGATAAAGAAACGCTGACGATCACGGTGGAGCCGGGGGTGGTGACCGATGAGATACAAAAGGCGGCTAAAACCGCCGGCTTGCTCTATGCCGGGGATCCTTGCAGCAGCGATGCCTCCTTCATCGGAGGCAACGTGGCCGAAAACGCGGGCGGTAACAAAGTAATTAAATATGGCGCGACCGGACGCCACGTGATGGGACTCGAGGTCGTTCTTCCCGATGGAAACATCGTGCAGTTCGGCGGAAAACGCGTGAAGGATGTCACCGGGTATGATTTCGTCAATCTGATGGTCGGCTCCGAAGGCACTTTGGGAATCATCACCAAGATCATTCTCAGGTTGGTTCCGCTGTCTAAGTACTTGGTGGATCTATTAGTTCCTTTCAAAGACGTTGAAACAGCGATCGCCTTCGTTCCCAAGATGATTACGCAGGCGAAGCTACTTCCCGCCTCGATCGAGTTTATGGATCACGCTTCATTGACCCTGACCGGGCGGTTTCTAAACAGCAAACTACCCTATGCCGACGCCGGGGCTCATTTAATCATCGAACTGGAAGAAAACGATAAAGAAGTGCTGTTCGATGAATACGTGCGAATCGGAGAGATGTGCCTTAAAAATGGCGCCTTGGAAGTTTTCGTCGCCGATAACCGAAACACTCGTGAAAAGATTTGGAAAGCGAGAAAAGCCATCGCGGAAGCCGTATCCAGCTTTTACCCGGAGTTTTGCATGGAAGATATCGTCGTCCCTATCAATCGCATCCCTCAGATTATGGAAAAGGTCGGGGCTATCTCGGAACGGTACCAACTGGAAACCATCAACTTCGGACACGCGGGGGACGGGAATATTCATGTCACGTTCTTAAATGACCGCTATACCCCTGAACAGTGGGAACAAACCGTCGAAAAAGCGCTTGAAGACCTCTATCGGGAGACAGTCCTCTTAGGAGGAACATTGTCCGGCGAACACGGTATCGGCCTAAAACGCAAAAAATACCTTTCGGCCGTCCTTTCACCCGAGGTTTTGGAATTAACCAGGCGGATCAAAGCAGCCTTCGATCCAACGGGTATCCTCAATCCGGGAAAAATTGCCGATTGAGGACGGAAGGAGCGGCAATATTTTGAATTCATCTGAATTATGTTATAATGGATCGGATTCTATTCTTCTTTTATCTTCTTAAAACAAAAAAAGGGGGGACCATGATGAGGATGGTTCGGTTTTTTGTTTTGGCAATTCTTTTGGTGGGTTTGTTGACTTCTTGCACGGTTTTTAAGGACTTGTTTTTGAATGCGAACAAGATCGGAAAGGATTTTGTAACCGCCTTGAATTATATGCTGGAGAATATGGATCCGGTCATGCTCGCCGAAGAGAATCCATTCGAATTTAACTCGGTTTTCGGAGATCGAGAGATCGATACGGACTTAACCACCTTTATGAACACGTACGTGCATCTGTCAACGGGGATTACGAAGAGCGCGGAATCTTATCTGATGTTGGAAGGGGTTATCGCTTATATGAGTGTTTTTTTCAAAGGCGCAACCTTTCTGAGCGCGGAAAAGATTGATATCCCGAACGTGACGACGAGCGAACGTATTGTGAGCCCCGTTTGGTGCGGAAATCATCCCGCTTATGTTTCCAAAGGGGTTCTCGTGAAAATGAGATTGGATGTGGACAAACCCGGTTGGGATTCGGAGATGATCGTGGCGTGGCCGTTAATGATCATCGAAGATAAGCCTTATATGTTCACCGTGTATAATGCGACGATTCCCGAATCCGAAGATTCTTATTACCCGTTCTATCCGATTCCGTTCTTCATAATGATGTATTAGAGAAAGTCAGGGGACATTTCGTTAGCGTTTGTCAAGAAAAAGCCATTCTATCAATAACCAAAAATGAGACATTTATCTGGGAGGTGGGAGTATGAAGAAAAGAGTGCTGTTAACCGTACTCGTGGTTGTGTTGGCGTTTAGTTTCTTGTTTGTTGGTTGCGCAAGCGCCACCTATAGTTGGCTCTATGGGGTGTGGAAGATCGTCGGGTGGGGCGTTTTCTTGGCGGATGGCCGCGCGGTTCAATCCGATGCTGTCGCGGAACTAAAGGTGACAAAAGTATTGCCTTCGGAAGACTTTGAGGGAGACTACGGGTTCGTGGATGCTGCATCCAATCCAGTCAGCTACGAGATTATGGATGCAAAGGTCGTCGATGGAAAGACGGTTCGTTTTTCAGTCAACGATAACGGAACGATTCGAACCTTCGTGGGCGAGCTCGTCGTAGGCAATACAGCTATCGGCACCTGGGAATAGCTGCTTCATCCGCATAAGGAGGGAAGAGCATGAAAAAAGGGTTAGTATTTCTGTTATTGGCGATCCTGGCCATTTCGGCATTTTCGATCACAATGGGGATCTATGTTGACAATTTCAAAGGCGCGATTGACGGGTGCAAAGTCAAAGGGATCTATGTCAACAAAGTGGAGCCGAACTATCCGGCTTTTGGCCATATTTGCATCGGCGACATCATCACGGAAGCCGTCCTGGTTGGAGAGGGAAGAGTTTGGAATCATTGCTGCGAATTACCCCCGTCCGGGAGAACGTTCGTTTTTAACCCCGACTATTCTTTGCACGACCAATTGTTTATGTTGAAAGAAGCGCACGCGAGGTATTATTTCAACGATATCAACCGATGGCAAGATATGGCTTACCTTCTAAACCGCGCGCTTCCGGGAGATACCGCGCTTTTACGCATCTACCGGACACAGGAAAGACGATGGCTTTACGTTTCCGTATCGTTGGGAGCGGAAGGCCGCTATACCTTCATGAACACGCCGGTATACCAGGAGCAGATATTCGTTCAACCGGTCGCCGTGATTCCCGTGCTGGCTGTTCCGATCGTACCGGTCGTCACTTACCAAACCGTAACCGTGCTTCCTGCGTTTCCATTTTCTAACTGTACCGGAACCGTTCCGATTCAAGTGGCGCCTCAACCGGTCGCCCCGGTGCCTGTCGTTACCACGACGGTTCCATCTTGCTGCAGCATTGTCATCTGGTTGCCTTAATCAAACATTAATAGAAAAGGGGGAGGCTATCCTCCCCCTTTTTTTGTCCTTGCGATAATCCCCGATCGTCGAAATTAGAAAAGGAGGGCTTTTTGAGCCAACTGAAGCGAAAACTCCGTCAAAGAACTGAAAAGGCGGGCATTCCACCCGGCACACTTCAATTTTCGGGAGAGAAGCGGGTGGAGTCTGTTTTGATTACGCGCTACGAGTACGATACTGGAGCGTGGGACGAACGTCACGCGACTTCTCTTGACGAAATCGGTACTGAGAAACGGTTGAACTCTGTTTTATGGATCAATATCGACGGTTTGCATCAAACGGACGTGATCGCCGCAATAGGAGAACGCTACCAAATCCACCCGCTGGTATTGGAAGACATCCTTCATACCGACCAACGCCCAAAGTTAGAAAATTACGGGCATTATCTGTACCTCGTCGTGAAGATGTTCGAGGAACGCGACAAAGATGGTTCCGTCGGATCCGAACAAATTAGTTTCATCTTGCTGGGTGACATTCTGATCACCTTTCAAGAAAAACCGGGCGATGTTTTTGACCCGATCCGTCAACGAATCCGAAAAAATCAGGGAATCCTCCGAAAGGAAACGGCGGATTATCTGCTGTATGCCTTGCTCGACGTCTTGGTCGACCGTTACTTTGCGATTCTCGAGAAGATCGACGAAGCCGTCGATGCGATCGACGCCTCGATGTCGGAGCAACCCAGCGAAACAATTTTGGAAGAAATTCATGATGCGAAAAGGACCCTGATTTTTTTACGAAAAAATGCCTGGCCTTTGCGAGAGGTACTCTATGAGTGCCGAAATCGGGATAATCCGATGATCGGCGCTACCACAAAAACGTACTTTAAAGACGTCTACGATCATTGTATCCATGTTTTGGATACCTTGGAAATCATGAAGGATCTGTTGTCAGAGATGACAGAACTCTTTCTCACCCGCTCCAGCAACCGCACCAACGAAACAATGAAATTTCTAACGATCATCTCCACAATTTTTATGCCGCTGAGTTTTATCGCCGGAGTCTATGGGATGAACTTTCTCGCTATGCCGGAGTTGAAATGGGAATACGGGTACCCCGTTATCCTGGGAGCAATGGGGGGAATCACGCTTCTAATGATTTTCTTGTTCAAAAGAAAGCGGTGGTTTTAGCTTCCATCCTTTATAGATCAAGAAACTTCACCGGGGGAAAGACGTCTACGCCCATACGATAAAAGGAATGATCGCTTTTATCATGGCGCCTCAGATTCGAGTTAGTATCGGTTAACTAATATTCAGGAATTATCTTTTTTTATCTCCTAACAGAAGTTCGGCAATTTGAAGGGATTGGACCATCCTAGCGCCGAAACCCTATCCATTTCCCGTAAACCCCTTAAAAGCATCATTTCGTATCGCACATTATCGCTTGAGAGAAGCGCTTTATAAAGGAGACATCCTCTATTGAGTAACGAATGGTTAGCCGCGATAACGGTTTTGATTGATTTATCGCTCGTATTGGTTCTATTCAGAGTCTTTAAAAAGGAAGGCCTCTATCTTGTTATTGTCGCCAATATCATCATCTGCAACATCCAGGTGCTGAAAACGGTGACCCTCTTCGGGTTGACCACCACCCTCGGCAACGTACTCTACGGCAGTCTCTATCTAACGACCGATCTCTTATCCGAAACCTATGGTCGTAAAGCGGCAAATAAAGGGGTCTGGTTGGGGTTTTCCGCCTTGCTTTTCATGACGTTCTACATGCAGATGGCTTTGTGGTTCACACCGCATCCCGAGGACTTCGCCTCCCCGCATCTCTCCGCTTTGTTTTCACTGATGCCGCGGGTCGCGTTGGGCAGCTTAACGGCTTATTTTGTTTCCCAATTCCTGGATGTCTGGTTGTATCACAAATGGAAGGACCTCTTAAAAGGTCGTCACCTCTGGTGGCGAAACAACTTCGCGACCTCCGTCAGCCAGATAGCGGATACCTTGATCTTCTGCGCGATCGCCTTCCTCGGCCTATACCCGATCGATATGTGGTGGCAGATCGTTCTGACGACCTACTTGTACAAATTCGTGATCGCCCTCTGCGATACCCCATTTATCTATTTGGGGAGAAAAATGGGCAAGAAATACGCGGGGGAGGCGCCTCTCCTTGGATAATCAGATTCGAGAAGTGATTCGGTATATCTTAGAATCGCGGTGCCTGGTTGTTCTGACCGGAGCGGGGGTCAGTACAGAAAGCGGTATCTCCGACTTCCGAAGCCCGGACGGCATTTACGCGCGATGGGATCGAAACCGTGTTTTCGATCTCGACTATTTCCGCCGAGACCCCGCTTACTTTTATCGTTTTGCCAAAGAAGAGCTCTATCGTTTTGATTCGATCGAACCGAATCAGACGCATCATTTGTTGGCGCTCCTCGAAGAGAAAGGGCTTTTGAAGATGCTCCTGACGCAAAACATCGATGGTCTTCATCAGAAAGCCGGTAGTCGGACAATCATCGAACTACACGGGGGTATCACCGAAGGCCATTGCCTAAAATGCCATAAAGCCTTTACGGCCAAAGATATCAGAGAGGAGATGGATCGTTCACCTGTGCCGACTTGCGACGCTTGCGGCGGGATCTTGAAGCCTGATATCGTTTTTTTTGGAGAAACGCTCGATCCGAGCAATGTGAAGAAGGCGTTGCTTTGGAGCGAGAAAGCCGACGTCTTTCTGGTGCTCGGAAGCTCTTTGATGGTACATCCCGCAGGCTATCTCCCCGAAGTGGCGAAACGTTCCGGGACTCTTCTCGTGATCGTCGACCAGCACGATACCGCACATGACAATATCGCCGACTATAAACTGGAGATGCGGTTGGGAGACTTCTCAAAAGCCCTTTATGAAGCTTTTATGAATCCGGGCGACCGATAACCGAAACCAAATTCCTTAAAAAAACTGTAACAGAAATAAACTCGAAAAATTGTCCGTCTTAGTTCTACCCCTGAAAAAAACTCCTCCCCCTTAGAGGATGAAGAAACGAAAATCGAAGAGAGAAGAGATTCTCTCTTCTTTTTTTGGAAACCTTACGAACCCCTTTCTCCGGTATGATATACTATGGGCGGTTACGCGTCTACAAATTTAAGATTGAAATAGGAGGTCAGCGTATGTATTTAGAGATTTACGATGTTATCGCCAGAGAGGTCCTTGATTCAAGAGGAAACCCGACGGTGGAAGTGGATGTCCATTTGGAAGATGGGTCCATCGGAACGGCGATCGTTCCGTCCGGAGCCTCAACCGGAACATTCGAAGCGCTCGAATTGAGGGATAATGAAGAGCGATTTTTAGGTAAAGGGGTACAGAAGGCGGTTAAGAATGTCAACGAAATGTTGGCGCCGAAACTCATCGGATTAGACGTCTTCAACCAAACCTTTATCGACCATATGATGATTGAGTTGGATGCTACCGGCAACAAATCAAAGTTCGGAGCCAACGCGATCCTTGGTGTTTCGATGGCCGTCGCGCGGGCCGCTGCGAATGCCTTGGATATCCCTCTGTACAAATATTTGGGAGGATCGAACGCGAAAGTCCTTCCCGTTCCCCTGATGAACGTCATCAACGGCGGACAGCACGCGGACAATAATCTGGACATCCAGGAATTTAAAATCATACCAGCCGGATTTTGTTGTTTCAGCAACGCCTTAAGGGCAGGCGTTGAAATCTTCCATCACCTGAAGAAACTTCTGAAAAAAGACCGTTTCATCACCTCTGTCGGGGATGAAGGAGGATTCGCCCCCAACCTCAAATCCAATGAAGAAGGCATCGCCGTCATCGTCAAATCCATCGAAGCGGCGGGTTACAAGCCCGGAGAGCAAGTATTCATCGGTCTGGATTGCGCCGCCAGCAGTTTCTACACCAAAGAAACGCGGGCTTACTCCATCGACGGCCAGTCCCTTTCTTCCGACGAACTGCTGGACTACTACGGCAAGTTAATTCAGAAGTATCCGATTCTCTCGATCGAAGACGGTTTTGATGAAGATGACTGGAATGGCTTCGCGAAATTCCAGAAAGAGTACGGAAAGACCGTTCAAAATATTGGAGACGATCTCTATGTCACGAATATCAACCGTTTGAAGAAAGGGATCGAACTCACCGCTACGAACTCTATTTTAATCAAACTGAACCAAATCGGATCCGTGACCGAAACGATGGATACGATTCAGTACGCCAAAGAACACGGGATAACCAACGTAATCTCCCATCGCTCCGGAGAAACGGAAGACACCTTCATCGCGGATCTGGCGGTCGCCACCAATGCGGGACAGATTAAGACCGGTTCTCTCTCCCGTAGTGAACGCATCGCCAAATACAATCGATTGCTTCGCATCGAAGAAGAGCTCGGGGACGCAGCCGTTTTCAACGGCATTAACAGTTTCTATTCCATTAAGCGGTAACTATCCTGGCCAAGGATAAACCCGTTTATCGTCATCTGTTTAACAAACACCGGAAGTCCTTGAAAAGCCGGATTCCGGTGTTTTTGTCTATGCAACGCCAAATCGTACCGAAAAAGGAGCGTTTGTGAGGACCTTTTGGTTGTTTTTCAGCAATGAATGGAAGTACGTTTTGAGGAACCCGTTATTCTTCGCGATCTTGATCTTAACTCCGATCTTGCTGCTTACGGTTTCCCTTCTTTTCATCCCTTCCGAAAGAATGCTGGAAACGATCAAGGCGGGGATCTATAATGAAGATCAGTCAATCGTAGGCCGTTATCTCGTCGATTTTTTCGTTGGTTTTCTGAAAGAAGACAATCTGTTTCAAGTACACAGCCGTGAAGAAGCCGCGCGTCTGCTGGATGAAGGAAAGATCGACGCCCTCTTGGTGATCCCCCGAGGGTTTACCGCGATGATGCTCGTCAACAAACCGACCGAATTGCTATACGTTCCAAGCGGCGCTTCTCTTTTGGAAAGCGTGACGATCTACAAGCTGTTAAAGATGGTCTTGGGAGAGATCCAATACGGCGCGATCATCGAAATGGATCTCGGGGAACGGATGTATCCTTCTTCGGATGTTCCTGTCCCCCAACTAAAAATCGAAGGGATTTATAACAACCAATTGGACTATCCTGACGTAATGGCGCCGGGGGTGTTGGCGTTCGTCATTTTATCGACCATGCTGATCGGCATCACAAGTTCGGTCAGCCGGGAAAAAGACAGAGGCCTGATCGATGCCTTTCGCGTCACGAACGCGAACCGGTGGAGCTTTGTTTTTGGCAAGTTTTGCGCCTACTCCTTCCTGGGTTTTATTCAAACGTTGATTCTGCTATTCGGGAGCGTTTGGTTCTTCGGTATCCACGTCGAAGGGTCGCTCCTGCTCGTTTCCATTTTCCTGATCCTCGGGATGCTGAGCTATCTTTCTTTAGGGTTGTTAATCTCGATCTTGTCCCCAAACGGCGACGTTTCTCTTGGGATCGCAGCAGGTATTGTATTTTTGATGTTTTTGGGAGGAGGCGTCTTTTTCCCCATCTCGCAGATGCCCGCGCTTATGCAAAACATCGCACCGTTTTTGCCGATCACGGTGTTGACTGAATCCCTGCGAAAGATTATGATCACGGGAAGGCAAATCCAGCAGCAGTGGAACGAGCTGGCAATTTCATTAGGGTTTCTGTTCGCGTTTTTATCCGCCTCTTTGATCTCCTTTAAGCGATCGACCCGATAACGAGGAAAAAGAGAGGGAGCGAGAGATGTTTGATTTTGATCTGATCGTAGTCGGCGCCGGCCATGCGGGATGCGAAGCGGCGCTGGTAGGAGCCCGAAGCGGAAAGAAAACGCTGTTGCTGAGTTTAAACCTGGACTCCGTTGCCTGGACTCCATGCAATCCTTCGGTAGGGGGACCCGCCAAAGGCGTCGTCGCGAGAGAGATCGACGCGTTGGGGGGAGAAATCGCTAAAAATACCGATGAAACGATGATTCATATACGACTGCTCAACACCTCCAAAGGTTACGCGGTCCAGGCGCTTAGGGCGCAGATTGACAAATACCGTTACAGCGCCAGAATGGCCGCAGTGTTGCACCGGGCACCTCACCTGACGTTGCGGTACGGTCTGGTAGAACGCCTGATCTTGGAAAACGGACGCGCGGTTGGCGTGGAAACGCACTTTGGAGAAATGTACCGCGCCCGCGCGGTAATCATAACCGCCGGAACCTTCCTGAAAGGCAAGATCTTTGTCGGACCGCACGAACTGCCTTCCGGCCGGTTGGGTGAACTCCCTTCGGATCAGCTCTCCGAATCGATCGAAGCGATAGGAATACGGAAAGGTCGCTTTAAGACAGGCACTCCGGCCCGGGTTGCCAGACAATCGATCAACTTTGAAGCGATGGAGCGTCAAGATACCGGCGAGGAGCCCCTCTGTTTCTCGTTTTTTTCGAAACCCACCGTACTTAATCGCGAGAATCCGGTTTTCATAACCCGAACGAATGAACAGACCCACCAGGTCATTCGGGAAAACCTTCATTTTTCTCCGCTCTATGGGGATCAAAAACTCATCTCCGGAACGGGGCCTCGCTACTGCCCGTCTGTCGAGGACAAAGTGATCAAATTTTCCGACAGGGAGTCCCATCAAGTATTCGTCGAACCGGAAGGCGATCACAGCGAGGAGTACTATCTGGGAGGCTTTTCCACGAGCCTGCCTTTCGAGGTTCAGGTGCGTATGGTCCAAAGCCTTCGAGGATTGGAAGAGGCAAAAATCGTCCGTCCCGCCTATGCGATCGAATACGATTACTTCTATCCCGACCAGCTCTTACCCACCCTCGAAACGAAAGCCTGCGAAAATCTTTACTTCGCGGGTCAGATCAATGGAACGAGCGGGTATGAGGAGGCCGGCGCTCAGGGGCTTGTCGCCAGTGTCAACGCCGTGCTCAAGATGGATGGGAAGAGCCCTTGGATTCCTAAAAGAACAGAGTCGTACATCGGAGTGATGATCGACGATTTGGTCACCAAAGGCGTCGATGAGCCTTACCGATTGCTCACCTCCCGCGCGGAATACCGTTTGATTCTGAGGAACGATAACGCCCATCTGCGCCTCGCGAAATACGGGTACGCTTTCGGGTTGATCGATGAGAGTTTCCATCTTGAAGTCGAAAAGCTGCGTGGATCCATCGAATCGCAGTTAACACGATTATCCCTATTGTCCGTAAAACCCTCTGATGCTTTGAATACGCTTCTACAGAGCAAAGGAACCCCCCCAATCGCGAACACGGTAAAAATGATCGAACTGCTGCGTCGGCATCAAGTCGACTATCTTGACCTGAAAGCTTTCGACCCGGAACCGATCGCCGATCCGGCCGTAATCGAGCAAATTCGTATCGAATCCCAGTACCATGGCTATATTGAACGGGCATTCAAAGAGATACACAAGATGGAAGAACTGGAAGGCATCGCCATCCCTCTTTCTTTACGCTACCGGGATGTGCCGAATATGGCGACTGAAGCCAGACAAAAAATGGAGCGCATCAAACCCGCTTCTATCGGGAGAGCGATGCGTATTCCCGGTATCAATCCCACGGATATCGCTAATCTGATCTTTTTTATCCGTAACGGAAATGCGACCTGATGCGCCAATCTCTTGCCGATATCCTTTACCATCCCGAATACTTGAAATATTTAAAAGAGTTCCAACTCACCTCCTCCTTCGTCTGCGGCGAGTTGTCCCGGTCGAATATTAAAAAGGTATCCGCCGAAGGTCTCTTCTACATCTTCAACCGATGCGATCCGAAAATGGCCCAAAAACTGGCCTCTCAGGAGTTGATGGTACTCAAGTTCGGCCTTGATGAACTTTTGTTCACGAAGGGGGTTTTTGAAAAGCGGTTGGAAGATGTGGCCGATCTGTTCGATCTTTCCGACTGGGATCTCGCGCCCCTTTTATTCTATACGGCCCCTTCTTTTTTCTTTCTCCCTAAGGAAGAAGTCCTGATTTACGCCGAAAAACACTTTCGTCTGTCGGACAAAACATGTTCTTATTACCAATACAATCAGCGACTAAAGAAAGCCTTCGATGGATCGGAGGAAAAGAGAACCTTCCGTAACCCGATGGAATTCGTGGCGGCGGTCACGACCTACTATCGGGAAGAACAACAACAACTGGCTTTAGTGGATAAAGAAGACAAACGGATCGTGGAAGAGATGGTGGAATCTTTAAAAACGGCCGATCTCTACCGGTTGAATGAATCTCAGATCGACTGGTTGAAAGAACTTTACGATTCTTTTACAGGAATACAAAAAGAATCCTTTCGCGAAACAGCATCGAAGCGCCACGTCCACCCGTACCTCCGGCGTCTGGTGACCGGCGATAAACGGAAAGGGGTCGTCATAGACGGGAGCAATGTGATGCTGACGGGTTTGCTCAAACCGGACCCGCGCCGCTTTCAACAGCTCTTGAATGTGATGGGCGCGCATATACCATTGTTGTATCCTTTTTTAATCCTATTTGATGCCAACGCCGACCATCTGGTTCGAACGGAGCGGGTTTATTGGGAAAAGCATTTTATCAAGAATCCGTTGGTCATCTTTCATTCTCCGGCCGATGAATTGATACTTAAAATCGCTTATGAAAAGCGGTATACGGTTATTTCGAATGATCGGTTTCGGGATTACGGGCCCTTATCGGTGGAGGTTCTTCGGTTTCAGCCGGAGAAAGGGAAACTATTCTTTCAATAAGAGGAGGTCGTATGGATTTCTTAGAACTATGCAAAGGCCGCAGAAGCACCCGCCGGTTCTCGGAGGCGGAGGTGCCCGCGGAGATCATTGAAAAGATCGTGGAAGCCGGAATTTGGGCGCCTTCCGGCCATAACGAGCAATCCTGGTTCTTTTCCGTTGTCCGCGACAAATCGTTGCAGGAAACGCTCAATCTTAAAACGAAAGCGCTGATGAAAGAGAGCCCGGTCTCTTGGATCGCGCAGAAAGGTGCCGACGAAAGATTCCATCTTTTTTACCATGCGCCGGCCATCATCGTGGTTTCAGGCAAAATTTCGGCCTATTCGGCCATTATCGATTGCAGCGCGGCTACGCAAAATATGTTGCTGATGGCGCATGCGCTGGGAATAGGCGGTTGTTGGATTGGGCTGATCAACGCCTATCTGAACCTTCCGGAATCGAAGGAGCTTTTAAGTATCCCGGAAGGTTATCAGGGTTTTTACGCGATCGCTTTGGGGTATCCCGAACCGGAAATTATCGCGAAAGCGCCGCAGCGGAAACCAGATGTCATCCGTTGGTTGTAATCCAGAAAAATAAGATTTCGCAGATCGGTGGGTCTTAAGCGGCTCCAAGGCGCGCTTTTTTATAAAATACCTTTGTCGCAAAGCCGCTTAAAAGCTTCCACGACTACCGGGTCGAACTGGAGGCCGGCATTTCGGTTGATCTCATCGATCGTCACCTCTCGGGATAGTCCCTTACGGTAAGCCCGGTCGCGAATCATCGCGTCCCACGAATCGGCGACAGTCAAAATACGAGAGATCATCGGAATGTTTTCCCCCTGCAGACGGTCGGGATACCCTTTGCCATCGTATCGCTCGTGGTGATGGCGTACGAAAATCGCGATCTCTCGTAATTCCTTCGAATGGCACAACACTTCGTAGCCCCACACGGGGTGGTTTTTGATAATTTCGAATTCACTGTCAGATAGCCGATCCGGTTTATTCAGTACCGATTGCGAGATGAGTATCTTTCCGATATCGTGCACGAGTCCGGACCAGTAGACTTGTTTGCAAACCTCAGCGGATAATCCCATCTCTTTTGCCAGATCCAAAGAAATCGACGCCACATGTTCGGAATGGCCCTTGGTATAGGTATCGTGGATTTCTACGATCCGGATGATCGATAGGATAATCTCTCTCTGGAACTCTTCCTGCAGTTTTGACAATCTTTGGAAGGCAAAAAACGCGGAAGTGATGCTTCCAAGGGCTTCCATCACTTTAAGAGACTCTTTCGAAAAATGCTTATCTTCCTGCATTCCGATATCCAAAGACAGGTGGCCGGCGATATTATTCGCCAGATCGATTTGGACGATCGCCGATTCGCTCATAGGATGAACGGCTTCCCGATACCGGCGATAGATCTCTTCGGGCATATTCTGGATGCTCCCGGCCTCTTGGACAACGAAGACGTTGGAATCGAAAAATAGTGTCGAACGGACGTTCCTTGGATCGATAAAGTAAGCCTTTTTAAATGGGATACTCTTCAGCGCCTCCAAATTATGGCCGACCGCGTAGACAAATTGCCAGTCGTCATCTTTAATGATGGAGATGCTCCCGAAATCAGCCTCAGGGATCAGTTCGAAGGCCGTGTCCATAATGATCTTATTGAAGTCCTGATCCGGATCGACAGCCATCTCAATCAACATCGTCGTGGACTGTACCAACCGCTCGTATTTCTGCAAGGTCGAAAACAGCGAAAGATAATCGGATTCGAGATCCTTTTTTTCTTCGCGAAGACGATCCATTTCCTCTCTTAAAGCGAGGTTTTCAAGCCGGATTTTCTCTAATTCTTCCGTCAAGTGAAGAGGGTCTGTCATCTTTTCCTTCTATCCTCCCGAAAATGGTGTTCGATAATGAAGCAACACCGTCTGGTCATCGAGCAACCGCTGCGAAATTAAGGAAAGAGGCGTGTCCTGGGCCAACTCCGACAAGAAAGGGATCCCCCTGTCGAATAGGACCGGTTCGACGGTGAGGTAGATTTCATCGACGTATCCTTTCCGCAAAAAATGGGTATATACCTGACGGCCCCCGGCAATCCAACATTCCGTATACCCCTTCGCTTCCATATCCGTTAAAATTATCTCGACAGGATCCGAACGAAACACGACGCCGGGCGTATTCGGAAAACATTTCGGCTGGGTCGTGAGAACGACCATCTGCCTGCCCGGCAACCCCCCGGGAATTGTTTCGTAAGTTTTCCTCCCGACGATGATCACACCTCTGCCGCCGGAAGTCGCTTCCCTGAAAAACCGCTTATCCGCTTTTGAAGTCCAATGCGAGCTCTCTGCCTCGGAATGGGACAAATACCCGTTGACCGTCACGGCCGCAATGATAATCTTTCGCACAGGGTTTTTCCTTAATTCCCCGTTCGAAAGACAAATCTTTCGTCGCTAAACATCTTGGCGGCAAGAAACGCCAAAAGAGCGGCTGCGGCCAGGTTGATCACCACAGTGATCGCTACCGTCACGTAATCGAGTCGCGGTTGCGTGATTAAATCTTTCATGGTGAAATATGCCGTTAATCAGCGGGATATATCGAATGACACCTTGGCTTTGGAAAAGTTCGGATTGCAGTCCTAAAACCCCGAAAAGGATCGTCACCACGTATATCGGCAGAGAATACGCGGAAGCTTCTTTCACGGATCGCGCGAAAATGCCGATCACGGTGATGAACGCCGCGATGAGGACAGCGAGCGATATCACGATCAAGAACAGCAACGCGGCAGAACCCGGTGTGAAAATCGTGAACATGCTACCCGTTTGCGGGATCATAGAAGAGAACCCGAACAGGAAAGCGACCACCGAGATCGCGGCGCTTAAGATATTCATCAGCATCAGGTAAAGGATCTTTCCCCAGGCGATGGACGAGCGGGAAACACGGTTGGCCAGCAGAATCGTGAGGGTTTGGCGTTCCTTTTCTCCCGCCGTGACGTCAAAACCGACGGAAAAGGATGCGGTGAAAAGATATATCACTAACAGATAGGGGAGCAGCCCTCCAAAGGTCGCGCCGGCTTGTTCCTTTTCCGTCGCGATATTGATGCTTTTTATCACGGGTTTGTCCAGGAGACCGGCATCCAATTCAGCTTCGGTTAAGAACAGGCGTAGTTGTTGATCCCGAATCATATTGACGGATGAAGAAAAGACCCTCGCGATCCGTTCGGACGCCATGGACCCCGAAAAGGAGTAGATGGAAATTTCCGTTTCATCTTTGAACAAGTCGGATAGGCGATCCATTTGGCCTTCGACTACGACGGCCAAATCAAAACGTTTGTCGCGTAAGTCATTTTCGATCGAATCCGTCCCGTCAACCAGTTCTATTTTTGTCATTCCGTCGCGAAAAACGTTTTCCACGAACGCCGCATGGTTGGTATAGACTTTGTAAACCGTTTCTTCCAACTTCTTTTCTTGCGATTTCATGGCTTCGCCCATCACATTAAATATGAGAAGGAACATGATAACGGGGACGCCGAAAAGCATAAACAGCGTGCGTCTATCTTTTAGAACATTCCTAAGCTCTTTTTTTAGAACGGTGATGATATCCTTCATCTTCGGTCACTCCTCCTATCACTGAAAAAAACGCCTCTTCGAGGTCCGGTTCGCCGGTCTTTTCATATATCTCTTCAAGCGTCCCGATGATGCGGATCGTCCCCTTATGGATGATCCCGATACGATCGCAAAGTTTTTCGGCTATGCTCATAATGTGGGTGGAAACGATCAGCGTTTTACCTCGGTTTTTCAAATCTTTCAAAATATCGAGAACCACGCGCCCGGTGATGATATCCAATCCGTTCGTCGGCTCGTCGAAGATGATGATATCAGGATCGTGCAGCAAAGCGATTCCGATCAACGCTTTCTGCTTCATTCCCGTCGAGTAGGTTTCGACCTTCCTCTCATAAAAATCCCCCATCTTCAATTGCCCGATCAACCGATTCGAGCGGTTGGCGATCTCCTCTTCCTCTATGTGGTTCAAATCTCCGAAGAATCGAAAGAGCTCTCGCGCGGACAAACTCCCCGTTAAATTCATATCGGAAGAAAGGAAACCGATACGATTTCTGACTTCTTGGGACTCCTTCACCGTATCTAACCCGGCTACCGTTATTTGGCCTTGCGTGGGTTTCAACAAGGTGGATAAAAGTCTTAGCGACGTCGTCTTTCCGGCGCCGTTGGGTCCCAGCAACCCGAAAATCTCCCCGGAACCGACGGTAAAAGAAACCTTGTCTAAAGCCCGAACTTCTTTTTTACCGGTCCCGAAAACCTTTGAGACCTCTTTAAACTGTATCAATGAGAACCCTCCCTTAGCGAAAAATAAAAACGATTGATTATACTATTTTTCGGTTCAATTCCGATAAACAATGTGCGAAAGGAAAGGATAATCGCGTCGACTCGACCGATGACCGTGGTATAATCCAAAAAAGAAGGAGAGTGGTCGGAGTGTATTTATACGGAAAGAACGCGCTAACCGAGTTGCTGAAAAGTCAACAGAACGCGATTCTAAAAAAAGTGTTTTTATCTCCTTCTTCGAGCCTATCCGATCGTGAAGAATCGCTTCTTAAACGCATGAACGTTCAAGTCACCGTTATGCCTCTGAAGACGATCGAACAATTGGTCGGGAAAGAGGCCTCCCATCAGGGAGTCGTTCTCGAAATCAAAGACTTCCAATATCAGGATTATGAAGAGCTTTTAGAAGTGATCGAACCGGCGCCCTCTGCTTCGCTGGTCTTTTTGGACCAGGTACAGGACCCGCATAATCTGGGCGCGATCATTCGAACAGCTTATTCGGCGGGAATGGATGGATTGGTGATCTGTCAGGACAACAGCGCTTCCGTTACGCCGGCTGTTGTTAAAGTATCCTCCGGGAGCGCCTTTCTGCTGCCCATTTGTATCGTCAACAACCTGCGCAGAGCTTTGGAACGCGCCAAAGAAAAGGGGTTCTGGATCTACGGTACCGAAAAAGACGGGCGCCCCTATCCACAAGCGATCTTCCCGGAGAAAGTAGGATTGGTATTCGGAAACGAGGGCAGCGGGATGCGCCGGTTGGTCAAGGAGAGCTGTGACGAAACGATCGCCATCCCAATGGCGAATCCGTTCGACTCTCTAAACGTTTCCGTGAGCGCGGGTATACTCTGTTTCGAAATCCTCAGGCGGCGGCTCTTTCCCGAAACAGGACCCCGTTGAGAAACCTGAAGGATGTGAGGCACGAAAATGACAATTCATAGTCTGCCGCCGGAAGTCTATATGAAGATCGCCGCCGGCGAAGTGGTCGCAAATCCCGCCTGCGTGTTGAAGGAACTTGTGGAGAACGCGTTAGACGCTCAGGCCTCGGCGCTGACAGTCCGTTTTCAAAACGGGGGCATCGACGCCATCAGCGTAAAAGACAATGGCATCGGCATGTCGGAGACGGACATCACGCAAGCGATCCTACCCCACGCGACCAGCAAACTCACACGTTGGGAAGACTTGTCCGCTTTGGATACTTTTGGATTTCGGGGCGAAGCGCTCGCCGCCATCACTGCCGTATCTGAGACGATCCTTGTTTCCAGGTATATCGGCGAAGAAACTGGCATCCGCTTGTACGTTCGGGGAGGGAGCGTTTTGGAAAACAAGCGGGTCAACGCGGGGGTCGGAACGGACATTGAAGTGCGTAACCTGTTCTTCAACGTTCCAGCTCGTCGGAAATTTCTAAAATCCCCCGTTTCAGAAGAACGAAAACTGGTGGAACTGTTAGAGAATTTTCTAATCTCTTTTCCCCACATACAGTTCAGAATAGATAAAGACGGGGAAGTGCTGTATGAAGTACCCAAACAAACGCTGTTGGATCGTTTGCCGACGCTTTTTCAAGGTATCGGCAAAGAGGAATGGCGCCTGCTTGAAGAAAACTTCCAGGGGCTAATCGCTTCCGCCTACATCGCCGATCACAAGTATTTTCGCAGGAATCGGTCCGCGATTCATACCTTTGTGAACGGGCGTCTGGTGAAAAATCCCGTTCTATATGCCGCCATTGATGGCGCGATGGAACCGGTTTTTGCGAAAAAATACCATCCCTTTCTCGTATTGTTTTTAACTTTGCCGAAAGATTTCGTCGATATCAATGTTCATCCGCAAAAACTAGAGGTGCAGTTTGCTCGCTCCGAATGGGTGTTTCATCTGGTACAAAAGCTCCTGCAAAAAAGAGTTCAAGAAACGGTTCCGGAGATCACGATCGCAGAAACAAGCCCAATCGCGACGCAAAAGTCGGAACCACCCCGATGGGAACTGCCGACGACTTTCAGGGCGCCTTCTTACTCCACGAATACGCCGGAAAAGCTCTACGGGAAACCGGATCCGTACTTGATACATCAAGAAAATATCTCCGAACCCTTTCAATCCCCAGCCGAAACCGAACAGGTGAGAGTTTTGGGGATTGTTGGCAGAAGATACATCCTCGGAGAAGATCCGGAAGGGGTGTTTTTCATCGACTTCCACGCCGCCCATGAACGCCTCTTGTTTGATGAGATCTCGGCCAATAACGGTCAAATCGCTTCGCAAGAAGTGCTGGAACCGATTCCGATCCCCCTTAACCCGATGCAGACAAACCTGATCGAAGAGCATCGTAATGCGTTGGAGCGGTTCGGGTTCCGTTTTCGGAAACAGGATCAACGGTATCAATTGGAAGGCATTCCCCAAAGGATCGGATGGCAGGACGCGGAACTGACCCTGTTGGAGATCTTGGAGGAGTTGCGCCTGACGTCGCTTGAACCGATGCCAGAAGCGTTCCGTCGCATCTTCGCTTCGATCGCTTGTAAACAAGCCTTCCGAACAGGCGATGCCTTTACGGTAGCGCAAGCCGCCGATTTGATTCGGGAGATGGCAAGAAAGCAAATCACAACGTGCCCGCACGGCAGGCCGGTGCGCTTTCGCTTGTCATTGAAAGAGCTGGACCGATACTTTGAGAGGTAAGAGCGAAAAAACGTCTAACGGAAAAAACCCGAACGCCGCTCTAATGCTCTTTCAGAGGGTTCGGATGGGCGTCCTGTTCTCCGGATACGTCTTATACAGTTTTTTTGTGTTTGCGAAGGCAGAACGGATCAGAAAAACAAAAGGGAAGGAAGCCTGGCAAAGCTATGTTCGTCCGAAAGTACAGCGCTTTTGCCGACGAAGCTTTTATTGGTTAGGAATGAAGCCGGAGATACGCCATACGGAGCGACTGCCCCGCACCGGCGCCTATTTGCTCATCGCCAATCATCAAAGCTTCTTTGATGTTAATGTTGTATTGGGATTCCTCAGCCCAAAGGCTTTTTTGATGGCGAAGCGGGAATTCCAAACGTTGCCTTTTTTCGGGACCGCGGTCAATCAGGTCGGGTACTTCATTGACCGAAAAGATCCGAAACAGGCGATCAACGCCCTTCGGAAAGCGATCGAACACTTGAAAGAAGGCGTTCCGTTCGCTTTATTTCCGGAAGGTACTCGTAGCACGGACGGAGAGATGAACCCGTTTCAAAAAAACAGCCTCAAATTGGCCTATATCGCGAAAGTCCCGATCGTTCCCGTCGTCATCGAAGGCACGCAATATGTCATGCCAAAAGGGTCTTTTTTTGCCGTAAAAGCGCAGGTGACGGTAGAGATTTTAGAGCCGATTCATCCTCACGACTATCCAGATGAAGAGCGACTCAATCACTGGCTATTCACGACGATGCAAGCAAAGAAAAAGGAGATGGAAAATGAAAAGAGCATTCATTAACGGATTGTTCAAGGATGCGGAGCACAACGCGCCGATCGTCCAGTTGCTCATAGAAAACACGAACCAAGCCGTTCATATATGGATAGGAGGATGCGAGGCTTGGGCGCTCGGTATGACATTGGAGAAAGTAAAGCTGGAAAGGCCGCTCACCCATGACCTGCTGATCAACCTCATCCGCTCTTTCCAGGCAAAACCGATGCGTGTGACGATCCACTCTCTGAAAGAGGGCGTTTTCCACGCCAAACTCTTTATCACTAAACTGGGACTTCCTCAAGACGAAGATCGTGAACCGACGAACTTGGAGATCGATTGTCGCGCTTCCGACGCGATCATCATCGCCGCAAAACTGAACCTGCCGATCTACGTGTCAAGCGAAGTGATCTTGGAAACCGCGATACCGGTAGAAGTGCAAAAAAAATACACCGACGAGGACCGAAAGTTCCATGATTTTCTGCAATCCTTCAATCTGGAGGAACTGAAACACCATTTAGAGAAAGACAAAGAAAATCGTGAAGCCGGAGAAGATCCTCTGAATACGGACTCGGAAGACGATGATACAGAAAGTTAACGAATGGTGGCAAAAACGCAAGGCAAAAAACACATTGGACGAACTCCTCAAACAATCGCGGGAATCGCTTCTTAAAACCCGGAAGGTAGAGACAGACACCACCCTGTTCGCGGTCTATCTCGACCGATTGTCCACAGGGGGATCGACTAAGCGGTTCGAAGCCAATCTTTACGGAGGTATCAACGGAGCCTGGTGCATCGGGTCCGGTATTATATTCTTGCCCGTATACGAGACCGAAGTATTCGACCGGAAAGCGACGGAGGTCTACTGGCGACGATTTTTTTCGGGGTTGGCGACGCGGTACAACCTCCACATATTCCTTCCCCGAGGAAGCGGGAGGCTGGAGGGAGTTTGGTACTATTCCGACGGTAACGATGAATCGATCAAAGCGCCCGATAGCGCCTGCGCCTGGCGAATGACAGGCAGTTCGGCAAATCACGTCTCCCGTGTCGTTTTTTGCGATCCTCAGGCGCTAAAAGACCCGTCACGTTTGTCCGAACTGGCGCGGCAAAATACCCGATTGGTAGTTCTCTATACCCCTGAAATACCGCGAGACCTCGAAATATTCGCGGGTGGCAGAAGCCTACAATTCGACCTTTTTTTCCTGATCATTTCGCCGCTTCGCGTTTACGTGACGGGTCCGTCGATTTGGGGGGCCGATCGGCCTTATTTCAACAAAGATTTTTATCTTCAAAGGGAAGCCGAGCTTTTTTCTTGCCATATCCCGCTGGGTTTCCCGGAATTTGGATACGAAAGAGAAGTAACATAACGAGGAGGCAGCGTATGGAAATGACTTGGAGTTTGGAGGCATTATACCGGTCATTTGACGATCCGGTCTTCGAAAATGACCTCGCATTTGTGAAACAATCTTTAGATGAACTGACGACTTGGGCGAATAACCATTTCGACGCTCCGGAAAATCCCCGGGAAAAGGCGGAGGGATATCTGCAAAGGCTTTTGCGATTCTACCATAAGGCGTACCGGATTTCGGCCTTCGCCAATCTTAGTCTAAGCGTCGAAGTAAAGAACACGCGGGCTTTGAAAACCGTGGAGCGGATGGAGTCTTTCCTTTCTACGTTAAAGGTGCCCCAGGTGAAGTTTCAGCGGTGGTTAACGACGCTGGCGGACTTCGAAGACCTTTTCGGCGCTAACGGGCTAACCGACGAACACCGGTTTGTCCTTGGCGAACTGCGGGACAACGGGCGTTACCTTCTGAGCGACGTGGAGGAAGCGCTTGCGGCGAAGATGGCACAGACGGGATCGGCCGCTTGGGCAAAACTTCAAAATGTGGTCTCTTCGACTTTACTCGTGGAAGTGACCATAGGAGAGACCGTGAAGAAAGTCCCCTTGCCGGTCGCCCGAAATATGGCCTATGATCAAGATCCGAAGGTCCGTAAAACCGCATTTGAAGCGGAAATTGAAAGCTACAAAAACATCGAGGACGTTTCGGCCGCCTGTTTGAACGGAATCAAAGGAGAGGCGATAACGCTTTCGAAAGCGCGCGGGTACGCATCGGTCCTGGATAGAACGCTACGCGATTCGAGAATCGAAAAAACGACCCTAGAAAGTATGTTGGACGCCATTAAGGATTCTTTGCCGGCCTTTCGACGGTATTTTAGAAAAAAAGCACGGTTGCTCGGCCATTCCGGAGGATTGCCTTTCTATGATCTGTTCGCCCCCATCGGCGAGATCGATTTGCGGTACACTTATGAAGAAGCCTCGGCTTTCATTATTAAGAACTTCGGTACCTTCAGCCAACATTTATCGAACTTCGCGAAAAACGCCTTTGAAAAACGGTGGATCGACGCGCTGCCAAGAGAAGGAAAACGGGGCGGCGCTTTCTGCTCAAATTTGAGAGTGATCAGCGAAAGCCGCATTATGGCGAATTTTTCCGGGAGTTTCAACAACATGACGACACTAGCGCATGAACTCGGGCATGGATACCACGGCGAGTGTTTAAGAGGTCAAACGCTTTTAAATAGCCGCTATACGATGCCGATCGCCGAAACCGCTTCGATCTTTTGCGAAACGATCGTCACCGATGCCGCTTTCAACCAGGCGGACGACCAGGCGAAACTCGCCATTCTGGAGCACCAAATCAGTTCGGCCGCTCAAGTCATTGTCGATATCTACAGCCGTTTCCTCTTTGAAACGGAGCTGATCCAGCGCCGCGAAGAAGGATCGCTCTCCGTGGAACAACTGAAAGAAGCCATGAAAAACGCGCAGATGAGAGCTTACGGCGACGGACTGGATCCAGAAGTTTTGCATCCTTATATGTGGGTTAACAAACCGCATTACTATAATGCCGAAAACAACTTCTACAATTTTCCTTACTCTTTCGGCCTCTTGTTTGGAAAAGGATTGTACGCGGAGTATCTGGAAAAGGGCGCGGCCTTCGTCGACTCGTACCGGCAATTGCTCGCCGAAACCGGCAGGAATACCGTCGCAGAGATTGGGAAGATCGCCGGGATCGATGTCAATCAGACAGCATTCTGGAAAAAATCCCTAAGGATGATCGAAGACAAGATCGAACAGTTCACCCGTATCGCCTGAGACCAACCCCGTCGTAAGGCAGGCGTTGTTAATAATTATTGGAACGCTTCATCTTATGAAAGCATTTAGCTGAAGCGTTCCAAACTGGGAAAGCCTGTTTTTTTCGCCATCAGACGTTCGTCGAAAAGTCATGAAACTTCCTTGCGCCCGCTAAACTGGCTCGCGTAAAGGTCGGCGTAAAACCCGTTCTTATCAAGCAGCTGCCGATGATTCCCCATCTCAATAATCTTCCCTTCGTTCATCGTTAAGATGAGATCGGCGTTCTTGATCGTGGAGAGCCGGTGCGCGATCACAAAGCTGGTTCTGCCGTGCGTCAATTCTTTCATCGCCTTCTGTATGGAGACCTCTGTCAGCGTATCGACATTGCTCGTCGCTTCATCCAGTATGAGGATATCCGGATCCCTCAAAAAAGCTCTGGCGATTGTTAAAAGCTGCTTTTCCCCTTGGGAGAGGTTGGACGCTTCTTCGTTGAGGATCGTATCGTATCCTTCCGGCAAGGCTTGGATGAAGTGGTGGGCGTTTGCGGCTTTCGCGGCGGCGATAATCTCTTCCTCCGCGGCCTCTTCTTTTCCGTAGGCGATGTTTTCTCGGATCGTCCCGTTGAACAACCAGCTTTCTTGAAGCACCATGCCGAATATATGACGCAGTTCGTCCCTCGGGTAAGTACGAATGTCTTGATCATCCACACGAATCTGACCTTTCTGGATCTCGTAGAACCGCATCAGCAAGTTCACCAAGGTGGTCTTCCCCGCTCCGGTCGGGCCGACGATGGCAACCGTTTGGCCTTTTTCGATCGTCAGGCTCAGGTCTTCGATGAGGGGTTTGTCTTCTGTATAGCGGAATGAAACGTTCTCGAAAGAAACCTGGCCTTTCACCGGTTCTGTAAACCCTTTCGCGTTTGCATCCAAGGATTCCGGGGGTTCTTCAAGGATCTCGAAGACCCGCTCGGCGGATGCGATCGTCGATTGAATCAGATTCATGATACTCGCGACTTGGGTCACCGGTTGGTTGAACTGTTTGGAATACTGGAAAAAGGCCTGGATATCCCCGATTGTGATCGTCCGTCTGGCGACGAAGATACCGCCGACGATCGCGACCAGTATATAACCCAGATTCCCGATAATGTGCATCAAAGGCATAATCAGGCCGGAGATAAAGTGCGCCTTCCATCCCGAACGGAATAGCTCTTCATTAAAGCGCGAGAATCGATGGATCGATGTTTTCTCCTGATTATAGGATTTGACGGTGATATGACCGCCGTACATTTCTTCGACGTGACCGTTCAACTGCCCTAAGGATTTCTGTTGTTGCTTAAAATACCGTTGAGAACGCTTCGTGATGAAGGAGATTGCGAAAAGACTCAAGGGGAAGGTTATCATGGTGAGCGCCGCGAGGGGTCCGTTGATGGTAAACATCATAATCGTTACACCGCATAAAGTGACCGTAGAAGAAATCAACTGGGTGAGACTTTGTTGTAACGTGTTGCTGAGATTATCCACATCGTTCGTTACCCGGCTAAGAATTTCTCCGTGAGTTTTCGTATCGAAAAACCTGAGCGGAAGCCGTGTCAGCGTTCCCATCACTTCGGATCGAAGCTGCCGTACGATTTTCTGCGTGATACCAATCATCCAGAACTGCTGTAAATAATTCAGAACAATGCTGCAGAGGTACAGAATGGCTAAAACTATGATGGTTTGACCGATCAACCCAAAATCCACCGATGCGTCCGGCACATGGGCGAGCTTCGCGGTGACCCCCTCGTATAGAGCGGTAATGACTTTCCCCAATACTTTCGGAGAAAACACCGAAAACACGCTGCCTCCGATCGTTATGAGGATTATCATGAATACGGCGAATAGATGGGGCCGAATATACTTCACCAGCTTTTTAAGGGTCCCCTTCGGGTCTTTGGCTTTTTGAACGGGTTGACCAAACCGCGCGCCTCCCCTCCCGCCAGCCCCGGGTCGCGTCCCCAGCGAGAAGTCTTGCGGCAAAGATCGTTCCTTATCCGGTCGCTTTCCCGAACTCATGCGATTTCCTCTTCGGATAACTGAGAAAAGACAATCTCTCGATATTCCGGACAGTCTTGCATCAATTGCGCGTGGGTCCCCTTTCCCACTAACAGACCGTTTTTAAGCACCAATATCTGATCGGCGTCCATAATCGTCGCGACACGCTGGGCGACGATCAAGATCGTTTTGTTTTTCAGTTCGGCGCGCAACGCCGAACGCAGTTTCGCGTCGGTCTTAAAGTCCAAAGCCGAAAAGGTATCGTCGAAGAGGAGTATCGGCTGATCCCCGGCTATCGCTCTGGCGATGGATAACCGTTGCCTTTGGCCGCCCGAAAGGTTGGTGCCCCCTTGTGCGAGAACCGTGTCTGCCTTATTCGGCATCGCTTCCACAAAAGGTGTGACTTGGGCGATCTGCATCGCTCTTTCGATGTGGGCATCCGATATCTCTTCCCGGCCAAAGCGGATGTTTTCTTTCACGGTGCCCGTAAAGACCATCGCTTTTTGCGTCGCATACCCGATTTTCGCGCGCACTTCCTGAAGGTCGGCCGACCGGATATCCACCCCGTCGATCAGAATCGTCCCCTTCTCCGTTTCATAAAACCGCATCAGCAGGTTCAGCAGTGTCGTCTTTCCGGAAGCGGTGCTTCCGATGATGGCGGTCGTCTTTCCGCTCGCCGATGTAAAGGAAATATCGCATAAGGCCGGCTCCGAAGCCCCGGGATACCGAAAAGACACTTCTTTAAACGTGACGGTGGCGCTCGCTTGATTCGGAAAGGAAACAGAGGCGGTGTTGCTGCCGATGGATACAGGTCGTGACAGTATCGCTTCGATACGTCTCGCGGATACCTCTGCGCGGGGGAGGAACGAAAAGATCATCGACATCATGAAAAAGGCATGCATGATATGCAAGATGTATTGGATGATCGCCATCAATTCACCGATTTGCAGCGTCCCCGAATCGATCTGGAAAGAGCCGAACGCCAGCAGCGCGATGATGGTGGCGTTCATCACCATCATCATAACGGGGGAAACCAACGCAATGATCCGATGGACTTTCAAAGAGGTTTCCGTCAAATCCACATTGGTTTCGACAAACCGTCTCGTTTCGTACTCGTTCTTTCCGAAGGCTCTTATAACACGAATACCGGTTAAATTTTCTCGTAAAACCTGATTCAAGCGATCGACTTTTTCCTGCATTTTTCGAAAAAACGGGATGGCTTTTCGCGTGATGAAATAGACGCCCAGGAGAAGAATCGGAATCGAAACGAACAGAATCGATGACAACCGCGCATTCTTCGAAAAGGCCATGATCATACTGCCAATCGCCATCACCGGCGCCATCACAACCATCCGCAACGTCATCATGAGGGCTTGTTGTATCTGGTTGACGTCATTCGTCGTTCGGGTTATTAGTGAAGCGATCCCAAAAGCCTCGATATCTTCCAGAGAAAATTGCTCAACTTTCTCGAAGATCCCTTTTCGGAGATCCCGCGCAAAGCGGGCGGAAACCTGAGAGGATAAGAAACTCGTGCAAAAGATCACGGCAAAGGTCAGCATCGTCACACCCAGCATCACCATCCCGGTTCGAACGATCAGATCGATGTTGCCGGTTACAATCCCGCGATCGACGATCTCGGACATCAGATTCGGGAGGTATAGTTCCGTCATCGCGCGCGTTATCACAAGAGAGATCGTTAAGACCATCCACCAGCGGTAAGGTTTGAGATAGAGACCGATGTTTTTCAAGTCAAAGGCCCCCTTCTACTCCGCGGAAGTTTTTTCTTGAAGGTTGTTGCGTACGGATCTTAGAAGGGATTGAAGATGCGCTCGCTCCTCCTTCGTGAAACCGCTGATCGTTATTCCGTCGATGTTTTTCCGCATGCTTTTGAGTTGTTCGACGATCGTTTTTCCTTTTTCAGTCAAAGAGACGGCAAAAAAACGTCGATCAGTCGGCATCGTTTTCTTCTCGACTAATCCTTTATCTTCCATCTTTCGGAGCATCAGCGTAATAGAGGTTGGGCTGACCCCCACTTTTTCGGCCAATTGGCGCTGACTGAGGTCGGCCGACCGGTATAGATGCTTTAAGATCGGTATCTGACGCGGCGATATCTCCAATCTCTTGACCAATTCGGACATCCGGATATGATACAGACGATGTATTTGGAAAAGAAGCTCTCCGATCTCGTCATTTAACGCGTTTTCCAAAGGCGTCCTCCTTCTGTTACTTAATTAGCTAACTGTTAAGCAGCTAATTAATTATACGCGAAAGAGGTCACGAAGTCAAGGAAAAAAAAAAGGCGCTTTCGCGCCTCTTTTCCGTTATTCTTAGAAGCCCATACCGCCCATACCACCCATACCACCCATACCACCATAATTGGGGGGCATTTGGGGCGCAGCCTGTTTGGGTTCCGGTTTATCGGTTATCAAGACCTCGGTGGTCAACAACATCGCCGTGATCGACGCCGCATTCAATAAAGCGCTTCTGGTCACTTTGGCCGGATCGATGATCCCGCTGGCGATAAGATCGCAGTACTCGTTTTTCAACGCGTCGTACCCATAGTTTGGGTTGCTGTTCTCCAGGATTTTGTTGATGACGATCGAGCCATCGATCCCGGCGTTTTGGGTGATGAGTCGTAAAGGCATCTCCAGGGCTAGGGCAACAATCGTGGCGCCCACTTTTTCTTCCGGAATCTCACGGGTTTCCGCAAAGGCTTCCACGGCTTTTTTCGCGCGCAGGAGGGTTACGCCGCCGCCTGCGACGATTCCTTCCTCGACGGCTGCCCGGGTCGCGCTCAACGCGTCTTCTATCCGGTGTTTCTTTTCCTTTAATTCGGTTTCGGTCGCAGCGCCGACCTTAATCACGGCAACACCGCCGGAGAGCTTCGCCATTCTTTCCTGAAGGTTCTCTTTTTCGTATTCGGAAGTGTTGGCTTCTATCTGCTTCTTAATCTGGCCGATTCGCTCTTTGATCTTTTCGTGATTCCCTTTTCCATCGATCACCAGGGTATCGTCTTTTTTGATGCGTACGGATCCGGAATGCCCCAAATAGTGGAGTTCCGCATTCTCAAGGGTGATGCCGACCTCTTCGCTGATCACGGTACCGCCGGTCAAAATGGCGATATCTTCGAGCATCGCTTTTCTCCTGTCTCCGAACCCGGGCGCTTTCACCGCGCAAACGTCGAGCGTTCCTTTGAGTTTGTTGAGGACGAGCGTAGTTAAAGCTTCCCCTTCGACGTCTTCAGCGATCATAATGAGGGGTTTGCCAGTTTGCGCGACTTTTTCCAGTATGGGGATAATAGGCTTGATCGCTGAAATCTTCTTGTCTGTGATCAAGATATAGGGGTCGTTTGCCACGTACTCCATTTTTTCCTGATCGGAAACGAAATAAGGAGAGATGTACCCGCGGTCGAACTTCATCCCTTCGGTGAACTCGACGAGGGTTTTCATCGTTTTGGAATCCTCCACGGTGATGACGCCGTCTTGCCCGACCTTGTCCATCGCTTCGGAAATCAGGCTGCCCACTTCTTCGTCGTTGTTGGCGCTGATCGTTGCCACTTGCGTGATATCCTGCTTCGTCTCTATTTTTTTGCTGTTGTTTTTGATGTACTTCTCCACTTCTTTCACGGCTTCTTGAATTCCTCGCTTCATGATCATCGGGTTCGTTCCGGCCGTGATATTTTTCAATCCTTCCCGTGCGATCGCCTGAGCTAAAACCGTCGCGGTCGTTGTTCCATCACCCGCGATGTCGTTCGTCTTTGACGCTACCTCTTTGAGAAGCTGCGCGCCCATGTTTTCGAATTTATCTTCGAGTTCAATCTCCTTCGCGATCGACACACCGTCATTGGTAATCGTCGGGCTGCCCCAACTTTTTTCGAGCACCACGTTTCTTCCTCGCGGACCCAGCGTGATCTTAACCGCATCCGCGACGGCGTTCATTCCTTTTTCCAAAGATAACCTCGCTTCGTGATCAAATTTAAATTGTTTTGCCATAAAGGCACCTCCTGTCTATTATCAACCATGTTTTGGGCACATGTTAGCACTCTTACTCTCAAAGTGCTAACGTATCATACTAAAAAGAGGGCCTTCCTTACAAACGGCCGGATTCCGCGTATCGCGTCTATCCGGCCGTTTATTCCCGATTATCCGGGAATTTCTCTCTGTTGCTATCTATTGCGCTGATTTTATTTATTTTTGCGGATCCTGATTCGGGTTCCCGGGCTGAGGCCGCTCTGTCATCATCCGAATCGCTTCGCGAAGATTGGGCAAATGTTCTTTTTGGGCGACCAGCAAACCTTGCTCCGTGTCGATCACGAAGAGATCTCTCGCCCCTAATATAATGATCGGTTTGGCCGCGTTCGAACGAACGAAGACGTTCTCGGAATGATGCAGGATCAGGTTGTCTTCATTGAGCGAATACCCCTCAAGCTCTCGGATCGATTCCCAATTGCCCATATCCGACCAGTGAAAAGAAGCCGGAACCATCATGATGCGCCGTGACTTTTCCATCAGCGCGTAATCGATACTGACCGCGGGGAGTTGGGGGTAAGCGGCAGCTAAAGAAGCATTCGACATCGGGTCGATCGCATGCAGAAGGGTGTGAATCTCGCCCGCATGCAGGGCCATTTCTCGTAAAAACACTTCTTTTCGCCACAGAAACATTCCGCTGTTCCAAAAATACCGGTCGGAAGCCAGGTACTTGTTAGCCGTCTCGCTATTTGGTTTCTCATGAAATCTTAAAACCCGATAGTGATCGTCGCTCTTTTCGCTCTCGATGTAACCGTATCCGGTTTCCGCCCGAGTGGGTTTGATGCCGATCGTTAGCAGGACTTCATGCTCGTTGAGAATATCGATACCCTTTTCAATGGCCGCCCGAAAGTCCTCTTGCGGATAGATATAGTGATCGGCGGGAACGGTTAGGACGATCTCTCCTTCCTTCGCCAACAAAGCGCCAATATAGCAGGCGGGCGCTGTGTTTTTTCTCTCCGGCTCTCCAATGATATTAGTCACGGGCAATTCAGGCAGCTCTCGGATCGTTTCATCCATATAGAGATGCGAAGTAATCACGAAAATATCCCGCGGTTTAATGAACCCTTTTAGGCGTTCAAAGGTTTGTTTAATGAGGCTCTCGTGCCCAAATAACTTCAGGAATTGTTTAGGCGTTTTCGAAGTCGATAGAGGCCAAAATCGTTCTCCTACGCCTCCCGCTAATATGATCGCTTTCATCTTATCCCTCCCGAATTCGCGATGCTTTGATTATACCTCATCGCCTATGAGATGGAGAAAAACGCGGAATCCCCCGAAGAAATCCGAACCCACTGTAGCCTGCCAGCATCCGGGTCGAAGAGTCACTCGTTCGTGTATTTTTCAAATTCCAAAGAAGAAGTCTTTAGCTCATCCGTATACTTTAAGGCCTCAGAGGTTTCGAGCCGGTGGTATTGCGTCACTTCCGCGGTTTTTTTCACGATGTTCTGGGTATGCTCGCAGTCAATGGAAATATCCTCGATATTCTTGACGATATTCGCGTTATAAGCGCTGATTTCGTTCACTCTCTCCGCCACTTCCTCGACCAAGCGATCGAGGGTGTTCGTTTGTTCGATAATCTTCGTGAAAATGTCTTGCGTTCCTGATATTGTCAGGTTTTGGTCATTAAAAGAAGAATTCAGTTTATCAAAGGCCTTGACCGACTGTTCGGCTTTGTTGATGAGCTCTTTGATGATTTGACCGATATCTTCGGCGGAAGTTTTCGATTGCATCGCGAGTTTGCGGATTTCTTCGGCAACAACGGCAAAACCTTTCCCGGCTTCTCCGGCGCGCGCGCTCTCGATGGATGCGTTCAAAGACAGCAGGTTCGTTTGATCTGATATGCCTCGGATGATCTGGGTGATGTCCTGTATCTCCGCGCAGTTCTTCGCCAGGTCCTTCATGGTATGGTAAACACCTTCGCTCTCAGAGTTGACTTGCTGCACATTCGCGCTGAGCCCCTTCACATGTTTCAACCCTTCCCGGGTCATTTCCAGGGTTTGGTGCGAGAGTTCACCCATATGTTCGGAGGATCGGCTCGTCTTTTCGATAATGGTTTGGATGCTCTTGATCAGTTCTGATTGGTTCTGGACGCTCTCGAAGGTATGGTCGGACGTTTCCTCGACCTTCAAAACCCCTTCCGATAGGTCCGCGGTGGAGTGATGCAATTTTTCGATGATATCGGATACGTTTTTGGCGTTCTGTTCCACGGTCGAAGAGAGTTGCAGGACGTTTTTCAAGATTTGTTCCTGTTTTTCCTTTTCCTCTTCGATCGAAGCCATTTTTTCGGAATTGAATTTGTTCGACAGTCTCGTCGTGACGATAATCGAGAACCCGTAAAGAAAGACGGAGGCGAATTGGATCGTAAAGTCCGTGGATAGTTCCAGCGAAGTCATCTTTAAAAAGAGCACTTGCCAGACGATTCGGGCGATGTTGATCGCCGCGATACCGATACAGGAGTACACGATCAGTTTCAGATTGTAATACAGCAGATACATCGAAATAATCGGAAAAAAGTATACATAGATCAGGATACGTGGGCTCGTGAACATCGCGACGACGTATAGAATAAAGTATCCGGCAAGAGTCATATACTTCATCGACTGACTTTTTTTATCTCTTATAAATAGGGCAGTGGCTAATAGAATGGGGACAAGGACAATTAAAACAAAAGAACCGACGAAAAGCAGACTCCGTGTTCCCTTAAAGTATTCGACAATATAACCGCCGATTAAAAAAAGATCCAGAAACCAGTTGATGGCGAGTACGACTTTGTTTGAACTCATCGCGGAAGCATTTTCTCGATTTTGCGGCATAGGGTCCTCCTGTTAGGGTTCGAAGATACATAATTCTATCACAAAGGAAATATTTCGAGAACCTGCTTATTACTTTGATTTTTATCTAGCGGTTCGATACGCCCCAAAACAGGTCGGTCATCTCCGATACGCGAAAATGTGCTATAATACGTGCCGAAAATAACCCAAGGATGTCGATTCAGGAGGTGTGCTTCCAATGGAAGTAGGAAATTTAAGAAAAGGGGACGTCATTGTCCTCGAAGGTCAGATATTTCGCGCGGTTGAAGTGAACAAGCACAAAGTGGCGATGGGTCGTGGGATGGTTCGAGCCAGACTGAAAAACGTCGTGACGGGGTATATCTTCGAAAAAACCTTCACCAGCGGCGGTGATGTCGAAGAAGCCACATTGACCATGAAGACCGTAGAATACTTATACAACGATGGCGGGCTCTACTATTTCATGGATTTGGATAACTACGATCAAATCCCGGTTGACGAGGAGTTCGTCGGCGACGCAAAAGACTTTATGGTGGAAAATATACAAATGAGCCTGCTCTATCACGGCGATACGCTCTTGGGCGTGCAACTCCCCAACACAGTCGTTCTCAAGATAGTCGAAACGGATCCCAACTTCAAAGGAGACACCGTTTCGGGGGGTGGAAAACCGGCGATCTTAGAAACCGGTTACAAGACCAATGTGCCGATGTTCGTGGAAACAGGAGAGAAGATTAAGGTCGATACGCGAACCGGTGACTATATCGAAAGAGCCTAATTGAAGTTATTTCTGTTTAGATTTATGATAAGATAAACAAAGGAAATCGTGTATAAAAATTAAAAATAACGGAGGTGGCGCTATGTCGGATACGAAAAGAATGAACGCTCAGAAAGCCAGACGATGGCATAGCGACCGGGTGAACCGTTAGGTATAATTTTGTATTGGGTGATATCCATGCAAAAAACACGGGCTATGTTGGCCCGTGTTTTTTTTTTGAAAGGAGGAAAAGAATTGACTTTAGAAGACTACGGATGGGATTCTCACTTTGAAACGGAATTCCATCGTATAAAAAAAACCGGTTTTGTGCCGGCTCGGGTCTGCCGGGTGGAAAAAGACCGTTATTTCCTTCATAACGGGGTTTCCGCTTATGAAGGGGTCCTCTCCGGTAAGTTTCGTTCTCAAACTCGTAAAAAATCCGATCTTCCAACAATTGGCGACTGGGTTGTTCTGAAAAAGCCTTCCGGATCGTTCGGATTAATCGAAATGCTGTTGAGGCGAAAGAACGCCTTGTCCAGAAAAACCGCCGGGATGGTGACCGAAGAGCAACTGATATCGGCGAATGTTGATGCCGCCATGATTTTTTCCGCTCTGGATCAAGATTTGAGTATTCCAAGAATCGAACGCTATCTCTTACTGTGCGCTCAGTGCGCGATCGAGCCATTCTGCGTGTTCAATAAATTGGATCTCTGTTCTTCTCTTGAAGAAGCGCTAACCAAAACGCAAATGCTTCGGCCCGATGTCCAACGGTTTTTTATCAGCGTGCAGAACCATACGGGAATATCCGAACTCTTGCCTTATTTCGGGAAAGGAAAAACCGTTGTGTTATTAGGTTCTTCCGGAGTCGGGAAAACCTCGTTCATCAATGCGATTGCCCCGAATCTTAGCGGGAAAACGCAGGAAGTCCGAGTAACCGATCACAAAGGCAAACATACGACAACGTGGAGAGAGCTCGTTCTGTTGCCCGGAGGGGGGTTGCTCGTCGATAACCCCGGAATGAGGGAAGTGCAACTATGGGCCGATAAGGATGCTTTAGAAGACACTTTCGAAGATATCCTCGCGTTGGAATCCGCCTGCCGTTTTCGGAATTGTTCCCATCTTTCCGAACCCGGTTGCGCTGTATTAAGAGCCGTAGAAAATGGTCAATTACGAGAAGAGCGTCTTGAAAACTACCGGAAGTTGAAAGCCGAAATCAATCGTCTCACAGTAAGGCGAAAAGAAGTCGGGCGATAAGCCCGACTTCTTTTTTCTTTTGGATATTTTGAGCCTTGTTTAAAAGGTTCCAAGAACGTACGTCGCGCTCGGATGATTGCTCTGAACCGTCTGGTCGCCTCCGGAATAGCTTGTCACTTTGTCTTTCGCGTACAGATAGATCTCTTGGAAAGTGATCGATTGGTTCACCGCGCCTCCCGCTCCGTACCCGTCCGCGTTATACGTGCTGTCGAAGGTTCCGCTCGGGTTGTTTTGCCCCACGTGCCCCATCCCGTCACAGAAAAAGAAGGTGAAGAACCCGTTTTTTAAGATAGAATCTTCATAAGAGTATTCGCTCGTTTGGCACGCCGCCAGAACGTAGTACTCATAGGGTGATTGATAGGAACCGCGCTCGGCGGAAGTTTCCAAAAACTCGCGTGCAAAGCCTTCCGCGATTTGTTCCCTCATGAGGCGCCGTTCTTCAGCGCTCACCTCTCTCCCTTGCACCATCGCGGTGAACGCCCCGGATTCGCAGGCGTCGATCAGGACGATCTTCGTTCCATTAATCGCGTTTAAAGCGCTTTTCAGCTCGGATGCCGACAGATTGCTGCCATCGGACAAGTACATGTAAGACTGGCCCGAAGAGTACATCCCGTGTCCGCTATAAGAAAAGACGAACACATCGGAACTTTGACTGCCGGAAGCGTATGACGCAATCCCGTTTAGGATCTGAGTCTTCGTGACATATCCTGTCTGCGTTTGGACGGTGAAGGGCTCTTCGAGATGCGTTAGGATCGTTTTCAGATCATTCGCATCATCGTCCGTATAGCTCAAATCTCCGGACCCTCCGTAATTCGTCAAACCTAACAGTAACGCCTTCCGCGATGAATCGCTTGGATCCGGGTCAGGATCGGGATCGGGGTCGCTCGCCACGGTCTTCGCGAGGAGTCGAACGCCGCTGTAAGAGGAGTAGGCGCGTATCATGATATAGAAGACCCCTGGGGTCGGATTCGTTATCGTGACCGTCTCATTGTTGCCGTTCAAGTACGGACGATAGTCATAAGTCCCGGTCGTGGGAAGGGCGCCTTTGCGGACATACAGATCGGCGTCCCCAGTTCCCCCCGAAATGGCTATCTCAAGACTGGCCGCGTTCTGAGAAAGGTCGAACCGGTAGTATTTTTGGCTTGCCGTTGCGCCGGATAGATTGGTAACGGGGACGTTGTCTGATAAAGAGACGACAGTCGGATCTTCGCCTCCGGTACCCGTTTGATAAGTCGCCAGCAAGCTAACCCCGCTATAGGCCGCGTATCCTTGTATCATGATGTAATAGTCGCCGGCCGCGGGAGACGTATACGTTACTTGTTCATTATTACCGCTGAGGTACGGGCGATAGTCATAGCTGCTCAACGTCGGCGCGCTGCCCTTTCTCGTGTACAGGTCCGCATCCCCGCTGCCTCCTGACATTTTTATCGTCAAAGCGCTCGCGTCGGCGGGCACCGCGATTTTATAGAGTTTTTGACTCAGCCTCGCCCCTGAAATACCGCTGACCGGCGTATTGTTTGAAAGGGTCGTGATACCGGGATCAACGGGGGGCGCGGAAGTCGTGTACGTCCCGGTGAGGGAAACCGAGGAAAAGTTTGTGTAACCGCGTATCATCACATAATAGGTCCCCGCTGTCGGGTTGTTGTAGGTAGCTGTCTCATTGTTGCCGCTTAAATAGGGGCGATAGTCGTAGACACTGACCGTGGGAAGGGCGTCCTTTCGGGTATAGAGATCGGCGTCTCCGCTGCCTCCCGAGAGAGAAAAAACCAAGTTCGAGGCGTTCGAAGGAAGAACGATCTTATAGTATCTTTCTTGGCCCGAAGATCCCGAAATACCGCTGATTGGAACCCCGTTCTGAAGCGTGGAAATATCGGTTGTGGGCGCGGAGCCTCCTGTCACTTTCGCCTTTAACGAAAGGGTGTTATACGCGGAATACCCGTGAATCATCACATAATAGGTGTTCGGCTGCGGATTGTTGAAGGTGACGGTCTCATTGTTGCCGTACAGATAGGGTCTGGCATCGAAAGTGCTTAAAGTGGGAAGACTGCCTTTTCGGATATACAGATCAGCATCCCCGGTTCCTCCATAAATCTGAAAAGTGACTTGGGTTGACCCGGCCGGAACCTGGATTTGATAGTACCGTTTCTGACCTTGCGTACCGGACAGATTCGTTACGGCCACATCGTTTTGAAGCGGTGTGACCGTTTCTCTGATTCCCTCCGTCTCTGATTCGCGGGGAAAGAATTCGTAGATTATCGCGGTTTCCTCAGAATGGTCGCCGAGAGAACCGATTCCTTTGAGCGAAAGACGCGGCGTTCCTGCCTCCTCCACCTGAATCGAGACGATGTCAAGCAATTTTTCCGTAATCGCAACGGAATCATATCGAATGGGGTAGGTGTTCCATCCGGACTTCGTGGTGACACGCGCTTCCATTCCATCTGCTGACTGAACTTTTCCTTCGACGATGTGCTTGATCAGAACCAGCGCCGTCGTCTCTTTCTCCGGGATAGGGTTTTCGGTTTTAAAAGCGAAACATCCGGTAAGTATCCAGGGTATCAAAAGGGCGAGGGTGATATTGAGCCACTGACGGGTACGCGACATCGAAATCCCTCCTTTAAGGGCTTCTCGTGAATTTGCATTGCGCTACGGGCGAAACCCTTCCTTCCAAATCGGTAGCCCGTACGGAAAACACGTTGTCTTGTATGGGGATGTTCACCCATTGGTAAGTGGCGTTCAGTTCGTTACGCAACCACTCTCCCTCATTTAGACGGATTTCATAGCTAGCGATCGCGCTGACCTTGGACTGCCCCACCCAGGAGAAAGTAAAGGCATTCTGGTTCATCACGCTTTCGGGGGTCGTCACGAACAATACCAGCGGGAGTTGATTAGCCCCACCCGAATACGAAAATTGCCATCGCAGGGTATTGTTGCTCAAGGCACTGCCTCTTCTACCGTAAAGCTCGAACACGTGGTCGCCGGTTTTATCCAGATTCCAGTCGAAGGTTTGCGCCGACTTGGTCGACGTCCATTCGCCGGTTTGATCCAATCGATAGTAGTAGTCGACCGTAGTCTTAACCTGACGCGCCTCGCTGTTTTGAAGCTGCCAGGAAAAACGGACAACGGACTCATCGATCACTTCCCCTTCCACGGGCCCCGCCACTTTCACGAGAGAAAAGGCCGGATCCCCGCCGGGGTTTACAGCCGATCCGGGACCACACGAAACCAAAAAACAAGTCATCGCTCCAAAGAGCAAAAACCCGATTAATGCCCGGGTCATCCGGCAACCGCCTCCTTTCGAGAACCTTTGATGCTCTCATTATACACGAAGTTAGGATTAGATTCTAATTAAAAAAAAAGCATACCGGGTGTAACCCCGGTATGCCGATAAAGCGAAAACCGATCCGAACTTATCTCTGCGGTGTGGTGAAGCCGATAAGATCATTCCACCATTGCGGATACGGTGTGGTTCTGAAATTGTTGTATCCGAGAGCGTAGTTGCCAAGCAGCCAGTCTCCGAGTTTAACCCATTCGGAGAACATCGCGACGGCGTTCTGATAGGCGAAGTTGTGAATCAATTCGAGCGCGCCTTCTTCATTTCCGCTCCGGTACATCTGAGCCGCGATCTCCTGAACCTGCGGCGTCACGGTGTAGAGCATATCCATCTTGGGTTGTCTGAACGCCCGGATATCCTGGATTGCGTTGGAGTAGCGCAGTTCGGCCATTTGCTGAACGTAAGAAGCGACCCACCAGCCGGAATCTCTTCGGAATTCTTCGTACCGGCTACCGGTCTTGTAGAATAAAGGCAAGGACTCCATAGAAGCCCACAGCGGAACCAGATAGGTCGTATCCGGCGCGCCATAACCGTACCAGCTGATCCCTTTGATCGGGTCAGGCAGCCACGCTTTGGTTTGTCCGACGTGGAGATAGCAGGTCCGGTGCATATTGATCGACCGTTCCCAAGTCGCAGTCGGTTCTGTTTTCGAAGAGTTCGCGTAGCGAATGGGGTCTCCCCAGGGTCCGGCAGCGGGACCTTGCGTCAGGTCATATTCGGTGCCCAGATAGTAATCGGCTTTGATGTCCCAGATATCCTGAATCGTCAAGGGTCTTTCCGGGATAACGTATACCGGATAGCGCAGTTGATGCGCGTCGTAACCGTTTTCTTCCATAAACTTCGGCGCGACGAGACTTAAGGCTCTCCATTCTCTTCTGGTCGCGTACAAGCTGTTGTTCGGTGAATAGATTTCAGCGAGTTTCCACTGGTTTTTCGGAAGGCTCGGGCTGACCCAACCTTGTTCGACAGCAGTTTTGAAAAGGTTCTTCGCGTACATGACGTTGGCTTTGTCATCTGGATCAACTTCCATAATCACCATTCTGTTGGCGGTGACGGTGAAGGCGTTGTCCGGAATGCGGATGGCGACCCAAAGGTCGGCTCCGTAAGCTTCAAACAACCAAACGTCTTTTCCGTCAGCGATCGTCATCGATTCGGGGCCGCCGCCGACGTTGGACCATCCGTGTTCTTCAATGAGGGCGCCCATGATTTCGACGGCTTCCTTCGCTGTAGCCGCTCTTTCAAGCGCGATATCCTGCGCCATCCAGCAATCGATGATGCCTTCGTTATCCGAAAAATACTTGCGAAGCGCTTCTCCATTCGGAAGGCTCCGATCGATACCGCCGGTGGACTCGGAGATGGCGACGCCTTTCTCATTCATAAAGGAGTAGCGGGAGTGGAAGTAGCTGTAGGTATGAGGAACTTGCGGAATTTGACCGACAACGATGACGTTGCCGCGGCTCTTATCGTACTCAACCGATTTCGGGAAATTGGCATAGTCGACGTAATTATGACCGTCCAGTACGATATCTCTCATCGCGCCTTCCGGCCAATCCGCCGCCGGGATCTTCCACAGTCTGAAATCAGCCGATGTAGAATCGTCATTGTGCGTGATAACGGTAGATCCATCGGCCATCGCTTTGTTACCGACTCCGAGAATGGTACAGGTGAAGGATACCGAGTACACTAACAACAGCGCTACGACTAACAGTTTGACTAACGAGCTTTTCTTCATGTTTTACCTCCGTTTTTAAGGTTTTTTACTTATCCGCGAACTTTAAAATCTCCGGGTTTTTCGTTGGATTCAGCCAATCTTGCCACCACGTCGGGTAGCCGGTGGTTCGGAAATTGATTCTTTCTGTCGCGTATTTCGTGAACAGTATATCGCCGAGATCCAGCCAATCTTTGTTCCAAGCGACGGCGGTATTATAGCAGTAATCGCTCATCAGCTTGATCGCCTCCGCTGGTTTGCCTTCGCGGTAAACCTTGGCGGCGTACTCTTGCAACTGCGCTAACTGTGTATACACGCTAACCATTTTCGGATCTCTAAATGCGCGGAGTTCTTTGATGGCCTCATTGTAGCGCATTCCGACCATCTCTTGCACATAAGTGTTGACCCACCAGCCGGAATCCCTTCGGAATTTTTCATAACGGGAACCGACACTGTAAAAGTCGGGGAGTTTTTCCATCGCCGGGAAGAGCGGGGTGATATAGGAATGGCCGACCGAACCGTAACCATACCAGCTGATGCCTCTGAATTCTCTTGGGAGCCATTCTTTGACTTGCGCGATATGAACGTAACACGTTAAAGGAATCCCGATCGGTCTTTGACGCCCGCCAAGGCCGTAATTCGTGAGCGGATCGCCCCAGGGCCCGGCTCCGACGCCTTTGGTCAGATCCCATTTCGTGCCTTCGTAATGATCCCCCGAAATCACGAAAATGTCATGAACCGTGAGCAGTTGATCCGGTTTTACGAAAAGCGGATACTCTCCGATCCCGTCTTCAAGTCCTAAAGAAGGCGCAACCATATCCAGCACACGCCATTCTCTCTTGTTATGGGAATCGATACGATTGGCATAGACCTCCGCCGGTCTGAATTTCTTGCCGGAAGCTGGATCGAACCACCCTTTTTGCACCGCATAGTCGATAAAGTTCGCGGAAGTCAGGATCTCTTCATATTTTACACCGGATACAGGATCAATCCCGTCACGCGGGTCGACTTGGAAACGCATCCGGTTTGCGCCCACATAAACCATATCATCGGGCATACGGACCGCCATCCATAAGTTGGCGCCATAAAACTCCATAATCCACACTTCGTTGCCGTCGGTGATATCCATGATCTCTCCGCCGCCGCCGGTAACATTCCATCCGTACTTTTCGATCAGTTCACCCATGATCAGAACGGCTTCTCGCGCAGTCCGCGCGCGTTCTAAAGCGATGTCTTGCGCGGCCCAGCAATCGACGATCCCTTCTTCGTCCTCAAAGAGCGCCTTTCTAACGGCTTTTCCATAATCGTTGTTCGTGGTGATACCCGCGGTGGACTCTCCCATCGCGACGCCCCAATCATTCATGAACGAGTAGCGGGAATGCAGGTACCCGTAAGTAACGGCAGGTTGCGGATCTTCGCCCAGTTGAATGGCTCTTCCATTGCGATTTTTTGCGATATCGACGATCGGGAACTGGCTGTAATCGATATAATCGTGGGAATCGATGATGATCGGTCTCATCGACCCGGTTTGCCATTCCCCACCCCGCTGGATCCAAAGCCTGAAATCAGCGACAGAAGAATCATCGTTGTGGGTAATGATAGCGGACCCATCTACGGTCGCCTTTTTTCCCACAGCAATAACGGTACACGCATAGCCGACACTGCAAAGAATAACGATTACGAAAAGGACCATCAACAGCTTTCTAACGTTCGACATGCTTTCGTTCCTCCCTTTTTCTTTACTGGAATTTAGTTTCGCTTACTGGAAAAACACCCGTTTCGGATCTGACTTGGCCGGATCGTGTAAGAAATCGCCGATCGCTTCGTTGCCTTTTTTTGTACCGGCTTCCATGATATCGTGGAATCCCGGATAGGTGATCAGCAACTCGCGTTCGGGGAATAGCAGATTCATCATGTTGATGACTTCCAAGGTTCCTTCCATATGCCTGGCCACACGGTAGTACATCGGCGCGCCCTTAACCACATAGCCGCCCCGTCCGTCCATATCGATCGGCATCGTAATCCCTTCGCGGGTATCATACTTGGCAAACAGCAGTCTCTTGTCTGCCGCGGTTTGAATAAATTCATCGAACCCAATTAACATCAGATCTTCGTCTACCCTTCCAGCGACGCGTTCAATAAAGGGCTCCAACGTTTCCATCAGGACAACGAGCGTTTGATGGCTTGATTTTTCGATAATCTTCAATTTTTCGCTGTAATCGTTCTTCGCGTTGGTGAACTCTTCAGCCGCATAGAGTTCTTTCGCGAGTTCCGGATCGATGCTGTAGTCCCCGACTTCCCGGTGAGAGAGTCCTCTGAGTTTCTTTGGAGACGCTTCCGCTTTCATCGGAAATTTGAAGGTGTCCAGGTTCATCTGCGCCAATATCGCGATATCCATCGATAAATCGTGCGCGACGTAAGTATCAACGACGGGGTACATCAAAGAGGCTTCGTGGAAATCGACAAAGATATCGATCTTTTCGTTTCTAACGAGCTCCATAAAGGCATAAGAGATCCTTTCCGTCAGGGACCCGTTTTCTTTTCCCGGCCAGGTCCGGTTAAAGTTTCGAAGATCCTGGTAAGCCAAATTCTGCCCGGACGGATAGTGGACGTAAACGAACGGATCCGGCCATTGATCAAGCGGGTTGGTGTTGCGGTCGCCGATCTTATACTGTTTCGTTCCGAAGGGCGTCTCCAAATGATAGAACATGGGATAGGCGTTCCCGAGCATTCCGAGGGTGTTTGCGCTCCGATTGGCTACAGGGGCGACGTAAACTTTCCCTTTTTCAACTGAGATATTCTCCGCGATCATGTAAGCGGCCAGCATCGTGGCCGGTTCATAAGGGTGAGACCCGCCCAAGATTAAAGCGGAACCTCCCGGAACGCCGGAATCAAAGACATAAATCGGCGTGTCTCCCCAAGTTCCCTTCAAACTCGGAAGATAATCGCTGAGCATGATTTTCTCGGTGAAAGCGGGAGAAACGACAACCGATTCCTGATAATGACGCAGCTCATAGAACTCTTTTCCAGCGATAAAACCCATGATCGCAATGAGGGCCAGGGTCAGCGCTTTAAACCATACAGGTGTGTTTTTCATCATCTCAGCCCCTTACTTGATCATCAGGACGCGGAGTATGAAGGTGATGATGACATAGGCGTAGACAATGTCATAGACCCATCCTGTCTTTTTCGTTCTTTTAAATAGGTTCCAGATCAAAAAGATACAGATAACCCCTGTTAGAACAAAGTAGAGGATATGGATAATTTCATTTAGAATAATCATCTCTTCAGCCCCCCCGCTCAATATACAACTAAGAAACTAAGTTGGTTGGGGAAGATAAACATCATCAGCGCGATCGCTGCCATAAAGAAAGCCGGAACCATAATCTGCTTTAAAAAGGACATGTAGTTCCCTTCGTACTGCACCGCCTCGATGCTCAATCGTCCGACGATTCTGGAAGGCGGCAGACAGTCTCCCAGCGGGAACATCAAGCTCAACGCGGCCGCTACGACGGTAACATTGAAACCCAGATTGTTGAACAGGAAGATGATCGGCGTGCCAAGTATGACGGCGCTTCCGTAACTCAAAGACCCTTGGGCGAATGGCGTGAAGATTAAAGCCAGCGCGTAAATCAAACCCAAAGGAAGGGTTACGAAAGTAATGGCGATTAATCCCCGCACCCCCGTGCCGGTCAATATATTGACGAGGGCTCCGACACTGATGACCGTCGCCAGCAAGGGAAAGACCTGCTCCATCGTTCTCGAGATAACGGTCATCCACCGTTTAAACGAAGTTTTTTTCGGATTGACCAGCAGAACGACAAGCGCCGAAAGAACGAAGGTTAACGGCAATCCGATAACCGGAATGTAAAAGGCGAGGTATTTTTGCAAAAGGATCAAAACCACCAGGACGAGGAGCGGGGTTAAGATTCTCACCCAGTTCATCTTCTCGACCGGTTTCGGCAACTTGGTCAATACTTCGTTTTTCTTCTGCGGTTTCGCGCCGCGTCCGAACCAAAGAATCGAAAAAATAGAAATGATCGCGATCGGAACAATCAGCACGACATCGAACCCGACATAAGGCATGTTCGCCTGCGCGGTCATCAGCATCGCCCATAGGTTGATTGGAGGCGCTGCCGCTGCCAGCATCGCGAAGACATAGATAAAACCGACGATCTTGCCTTTGGATAAACCCATATAGGTCAGAACAGTCGTGACCAATCCACCGACGACGAAGATCGAAACGCTTCCGGCTCCGGTAAGGGCGCCGGGGATGATCATTAGAATGGCCATGAAG
>ERZ795056.98-NODE-98-length-122555-cov-7.083967_pt1 | contig 122555 bp, 93 predicted proteins | sample MGYA00375140_ERZ795056 | MGnify/ENA primary metagenome ERZ795056 (study PRJEB30185, sample SAMN05720227) | activated sludge metagenome | isolation source: Anaerobic digester | place: USA | collected 2015-03-09 ...
CCCGGTACTCGTCGGCCATCGGTTCCATCTCGGGGAACCCGTGCCGGCTGCGCGTGAAGACCACGCAGGGAATCTGCCTCTCGAAGAACTGCCTGACCCGGGCAACGCGTTCACCCTCCGAAAGACTCTTGAGATAGGCGTTTTCCGCCAACCCCAGCACCTGGATGCGGCGATGCGCGAAGTACTGAAAGAAACCGGCCAGCGCAAGGCCCGGCCGGTTCAAGGTTTCTTCCTGGATCACCCGATCGAGACCCGTCTCGCCCGCCACGATCTTCAGCGAAAGCGAGGCGCGTCCTGCTTCAAGAAACTGTCCTACGGTAACGGCCACAGCCACCCCCTGCCCTTGATGATACGTTCGCCGCTACAGCATGGCTCCGGAATCGGACTCGGCCTTGGCCTCCAATTGACCCAACTTCTCGCGCGACTTGTGATCGGACATCTTGTCCCAGTGTTTGCGAAGTTGCCGTGCGCCCTTTTCCGTGGCGCCGTCAATGGAGACGTACATGTCGTCGGAAACTTCGCGAGCTTCCACGAGAATGTGATTCGGCGCGTGGATGACCACCTCCGCCACGTGACGGTACTTCTCCACATCCAGGATCACGTGCACACTGTCCACCCGGGGGAACTCGGCCAACGCCTGTTGAAGCTTATCGTAGGTGTAGTCACGGATCGCATCTGTGATGTCCATATGCCGGCCTGTCACGCTGATTTGCACGGTGCGTCTCCTTTTCCTGGTTTGCTCACATGCTGAACCGCGGGCCCAGGTACAACTCGCGGCTGACTTCGTCGTTGATCAGGAAAGAGCTTGTGCCCTCGCGGAGCACTTTGCCCTCGCAAATGAGATACGCGCGGTCCACCACCGCCAGCGTCTCCCGCACGTTGTGATCGGTGATCAATATGCCCAGTCCACGCTGCTTCAACTCCATGATGATCTGCTGTACATCATAGACAGCCAGGGGGTCGACTCCGCTGAACGGTTCATCGAGAAGGATGAGCGAGGGACTCGTGACCAGCGCGCGCGTGATCTCCAGGCGGCGGCGTTCACCACCGCTGAGCGTGTAGGCCTTCTGTTTGGCCAAGTAGCTAATCTTCAGTTCCTCGAGCAGGAACTCGAGACGCTGGCGCCGCTCGCGCGCCGAAATCGGCAATGTCTCCAGGATCGCCATGACGTTCTCTTCCACGGTCAGGCGGCGGAAGATCGACGGCTCCTGCGATAGGTAACCCATCCCCATCCGCGCGCGGGCAAACATCGGCCGCTTGGTAACATTCTCGCCCTTGAAATGGACTTCGCCTTCGCTCGGCTTGACCAAGCCAACGATCATGTAAAAGCTCGTCGTCTTGCCGGCGCCGTTCGGGCCAAGCAGACCGACAATCTCGCCGCGATTCACGGTAAGATTGACGCCATTGACGACATTGCGCCGCCGGTAGGTCTTGACTAGCTGACGCGTCTCAACAAGGGGAGAGGTTGTCTGCACCTCACTGATCTCCAAGGAACGGGTTTTTTGCCCCGCCCTTCTCAGGATAAATTATCAGGCGCGCCTGCGGCTGGCAAATCATTCGGTTCTCGTCACGCCAGAATGTGATCACCTCGCCCTCCAGTGTGTCACGGCCCTGCGTCACGCGGGGCTTCACAGCCAGGATGATTTTACCCGTCTGCACGTCGTACGTCGCCAGGCCGGCCTGCGCCGTCTTGTCGGCCTGCGTGATGGTCACCCGGCCCTCGGCCTTGATGAGCGTCACCTTGCCCTTCTCGTCGAACTGCACCGTCATCTTGTCCGCGGCAAGCTGCATCTCAGGATCGGTCACGATGACGTTCTGCTCGAACATCGCGCGGCGCGCCTTGTAGTCAAACGTCAGGCGGTCGGATGTGATCACCGTGACGTCTTCCACCGACGAGGCCCCGCCCGCCTTCTTCTCCGCGGCCTTTGGCGCGGCGGCTGTGGGCAGGCCCACCTGCCCCTCGGCGCCCGCACAACAAGCCAACGCGGCAGTCAAACCCGCAATCACCATCCAGTGAGATACCCTCATTCCGTCTCCGATCCGGTAACCATCTTCTTGCGCAGGCCGGTCAACACCACCCGCGCCTTGTCGAAGATCTCGAATTTCTCCTCACGGCCCGTCCACTTGAACCCCACACCGGTCACCACCATGTTGTCACGGGCAATCCGAACGTCCGACTTGGACTCCGCCTCCTGCTCCTTCTGTCGATATATACACTCCGGAGACGTAACCGTAAGGTCCAATATGCCCGCGGAATAAAATTCCAGCTTCAGTTGTGTGATCTCGATCGAGCCATCTCCCTTGATCTTTGCAAAGTCGCCGAAAACCTGGGACTTCAACCGGTTCTGGTCGTCATACTCCGGGACCCGGAACCCGGAAACGGTCTGCATCGAACTGACCTGCGCAAACGCGCGCCAAGTCAGCGCCAGCCAGAACACCAGCAAACAAGCCCTGCCCCAACTAAGCCTCATACCGCCCTCAACACCTTTTTCCAAAGACCCTTGGCCTTGATCACAAATTCCAACACTTCGCGCGCGGCACCGTCACCACCCCGCCGGGATGTCACCCATGCCGCCGACGCCTTGACCTCCGGTACGGCATTGGCCACCGCCACCGGTAACCCCGACTGCTTCATCGCGGGCAGGTCCACCAAGTCGTCACCGACATAACAAATCTCGCCGGCACTTACGCCCAATCGCCGGGCCATCCGCTTGAAAGCCGCGTCCTTATCTTTCACACCTTCCATCAGGACCGACTTCAGTTCGCGCGCCCGCTGCCGCACCGCCGCCGAGGAACGCCCCGTCAACAGCGCGGTCTTCAAACCCGCGCGGCGGGCCAGATCGAACCCGTGCCCGTCCTGCACATTGAATCTCTTCCATTCGCCGTCCGGACCCAGGATGACCCCGCCATCCGTCAGGACGCCGTCGACATCGAACACCACCGCCTTGATGCGGCGCGCACGCTGCTCAGCCGACGATTTCATCGATGGCCCTCAGTTGCCGCCAGAGCCCCTTCAGGGCCTTGAACGGAATGGCATTTTCGCGGTCGGATAACGCCTTCTCCGGCTGGAGGTGCGTTTCGATGAACACCCCATCGCAACCCGTCGCCACGGCCGCCCGCGCCAGGTACGGCGCAAACCGGCCATCACCGCCGCTGTGATCCCCCGCACCGCCCGGCGACTGCACGCTGTGCGTCGCGTCAAACACGATCGGGTAACCAAACTCCTTCATCACCAGCAGGCTCCGCATATCCGCCACGAGATTGTTGTAACCGAACGACGCACCGCGCTCGGTGAGGATGATCCGGCGATTGCCTGTACTCTCGATCTTGCCGATGATGTTCCGGACATCCGCAGGGGCAAGGAACTGCCCCTTCTTGACGTTCACCACCTTGCCGCTCTCGCCCAGCGCCAGCACCAAGTCCGTCTGGCGGCAGAGGAACGCCGGGAGCTGGAGAATATCGCCCACCTGCGCGGCCAGCGGGACCTCGGCTTCGCTGTGCACGTCCACCAGGATCGGCACGCGGAAACGCTCCTTGATCTCCGCGAGAATCGGCAAACCCTTGGACAGGCCCGGCCCGCGGAAAGACTTGTGCGAGGTGCGGTTGGCTTTGTCGTACGACGCCTTGAAAATGAAGGGTATCTTCTGCGCTCGCGCCAGCCCCACCAACTCCTCCGCCAACTCCATGCACGCCGCGCGGCTTTCAATGACGCAGGGCCCGGCGATCAACACCAAGGGTGCCGCCCCGCCGATCTCAATCTTCCCGACTTTAATCTTCTTTATGGTCTTAGCCATAAACGCCTATGCTCCGCTCTCCAACGCCTTTTCGACGCGCGACACATCCTCGGGCGTATCCACGCCCACGGCGGCTTCCGCCGTCTCGATCACTTTCATCCGGCACCCGATGAACAACGCGCGAAGCTGCTCCAGCTTTTCCGCGTTCTCGAGCGCGCACGGCGGCGTCTTCACCAGCTTCTCCAGGTACGTCCGCCGGTACGCGTAAATACCGATGTGCCGCCAGTATAGGGATTCGCCCCCACCCGCGCCAGAGTCCTTTTCCCGGACAAACGGGATCGGCGAACGCGAGAAGTAGAGGGCCTTCCCGGCCGTGTCGCGAACCACTTTCACCACCGACGGATTCCGCACATCTTCGTCCGAAACAATGGCCGCCGCAGCCGTCGCCATGTCCCACGTGCCCGCCACGTCGTCGGCCAGCACCGCCGCCAGCCGGTCGATCAACGCCGGATCAATCAGCGGCTCGTCGCCCTGGATGTTGATGACAATATCCGCGGCGCGGCCGCTCACCGCTTCGGCGATGCGATCCGTGCCGGACGGATGATCCGGCCTCGTCATCGCCACCGTCACACCCAACCCCGCCACGGCGTCGCGAATCCGCGCGTCATCCGTCGCCACCAGCACGCCCGACAGTCGCTTGGCCAGTTTCACACGCTCCACCACGCGCTGGATCAGCGGCTTGCCCGCGATCATCGCCAGGCTCTTGCCCGGGAACCGTGTCGACCCCCAGCGGGCAGGGATGACGCCCAGCACGGAGGGACGGGAGTGCTGAAGAACTGGAGTACTGGAACACCGGCTCTTGTTGTTCGTCTTGTCCATCACTCCATCTCTCCACGACTCCAACGCCTCGTCACACATCCAGACTCGCGAGAAGTTCTTCCTGCGTGCACGTGGCGGTCCCGAGTTTCCCAACCACCACGCCCGCAGCGTAGTTCGCCAGTTCCGCGGCCTCGAGGTGGCTCGCGCCCGCCGCCAAAGCCAGCACGCAGGTCGCAATGACCGTGTCACCCGCGCCGCTCACATCGAATACCTCGCGCGCCCGCGTCGGAACGTGCACCGCGGGCTTGCGCCCCTCGCGCAGCATGATGCCCTGCGGACCCAGCGTGATCATCAACAGCTCGCACGCCCACTTGCCTATCAATTCGTCGCCCACTTCGCGCAACGGCTTGTCCTGCAACGGATCAAGATGCGGCGGCGTTTCCTTGGCGTGGGCAATGGTGAAAGCTTCCTTGCGATTGGGCGTGGCCACCGTGATGCCGCGAATCCGCAGGTCATGGTTATCCTTGGGATCGAGGCCGGCCGGTATGCCCGACGACGACGCAGCCTTGAGTACCACATCAACGACTTCCTGCGAGATCACGCCTTTGCCGTAGTCTTCGATGATGACGCCCGTGGCCTTGCGAATCTCGCGCTCGATGCGCGCGCAAAGCTTGTCCATGGCCTTCCCGGTCACCTCCGGCGCGTCTTCCCAGTCCACCCGGACCACCTGCTGCCGCTCGGCAATCACCCGTGTCTTCACCGTCGTCCGCGCGCCGGTCGACTCGACCAACCCGCCGAGTGCAAGCCCGCCGCGCGAGAGAAGCTGCTTGAGCTCCGCGCCCGCGTGATCGTGGCCAATCACGCCGGCCACACCGCCCTTGCCGCCAAGCGACTGAACATTCCACGCCACGTTGGTCGCGCCACCCGGCATGCTCTTCTCGTGCGACACCTTGACCACCGGCACCGGCGCCTCAGGCGAGATGCGGCTCACACCGCCATAGATGTAGCGATCCAGCATGAGATCGCCCACCACAAGTATTCTCTGCTGGCCAAACCGGGAGAGAATCTCCTTCGCCCGTTCACGTCCAAGCGTCATTGCTTTCACGACATCACTCCTCATCCTTGTGACCGCCACGCGTCCAGAAGTCGTCCCCCGGTCCATCCACTTTCGTCAGCAGCAGGCTCACACTCGCCACGGGCACGCGCGCAGCCATTTTAGTGCAGATACGCCGCTCGTCATTCGAAATCCACATCGTCACCTTGCCCTTGCGGACAAACACACCCTGGAAGGCCGCCTCCGGCTCCAGCCGCAGGCTCTTGACCCAACCGAAATCAGACACGCGGAACTTCTCGATCTCGCCCGCCTTAACGACCAGATCGTAGACCCTTTCATCCGACATGACGCGGAAATTCGTGGTGGTTTTCGGCAGGAGCTTCTCGGATCGCATGAAATACATGAAGGTGATGATGTCCCGCGTATCCGCGTCGATATCAAACTCCTTCACCTTCCCGTTCATCTTTGAAGTCCACACGGATTTCCGTTTCGCGTGGTCAAAGGTCGTGAGTTCGTCACACCGATACTTGCCTTCGCTCAGCCGTTTCACGAAGCGCAGGGGCAGGAAGGTTTCGGGATCGATGACGCTCTCCAGGAAATCGTCCACCGGATAAACCTTCGTCATGAAGTCCGTCGTCCGCGTGCGAAACCGAATGGCGATGAGCTTGCGGCCGTTTTCCTCGATCCACTCCGTCGACACCACCGAGGAGCCGATCGGTATGACACCCCAATAGATCCGATACGTCAGCTTCTCGCCAACGGAGAACCACAGCTTGTTGGTACTCGCACCCTCCTCCGCCGCGCAGACCTGCGCCACGACGGGAAGCAGCAACAACAGGAAGATATGGATCCATTTACGCATGTCTGGGTCCTGACGACATTTCCCCCTTGGAACACCAACACCACCCGCACGTTCAGCGCGGAGCCGCAGATGCCCGGGCCAGCGCTCGCCGCTTCTCGTAGGCCTCGCGGACAATCCGCGCATCCTCGAGGAATCCGCCCAACTCCTCCAACGTCAGCGCCTGCGGGCCATCGACAAGTGCCTTGCTCGGCACCGGATGAAAATCCACCAGCACCATGTTCGCCCCGGCAATAAGGCCCTGCGCCATCGCATGCAACACGTCTGGAATCCCGTCGGGCGCAGCATCGCGTGTACCAACGGAATGCGAGGGGTCAATGCAGACAGGCATGCGCGTAAGCCGTTGCACAACAGGCACATGTGCAAAATCCACCAGGTTGCGATGCGGATCGCCGAAGTTTGTCTTCATGCCGCGCAGGCAAAAGATAATCTTCTGGTTGCCTTCGGAGGCCACGTACTCGGCGGCACTCAGCGATTCGTCCAGCGTGATGCCGAACCCGCGCTTGATCAGTACCGGAAACTCATGCTGGCGCCCCACCGCCTTCAGCAGTTCAAAGTTCTGGGTGTTCCGCGTGCCGATTTGGAGCATCACGCCCGTGGGATTGCCGGCCAGCTTCAACGCCTCGGCAATCTCGTCGACGTGGCTGTCGTGCAGCACTTCCATCGCCACAACCTTGATGCCATATTTGCCGGCCAGTTCGAAGACGTAGGGCAGACAGTTCTTGCCGTGGCCCTGAAAGGCATAGGGCGACGTGCGCGGCTTGTAGGCGCCCATCCGCGTGCAAACCTGCCCGTGGTCCTGCAGCGCCTTCATCATCAGTTCCACGTGCTGTGGCGTGTCCACCGCGCAAAGCCCGATAAACAGGTTCAGGTTGTCCTGCCCAAACTTCACACCGTTGTACTCAAAGCCCGCCGGCCGGTGGTCATCCTTATGCCGGCCAATGATCCGATAGGTTTGCGACACCCGCACCACCCGCTCGACGCAAGGTAACGCCTTCATCTCGTCGATGGAGAGCGTCTTGGTGTCGCCAATAAGGTAGATCTCCGTCAGCGTCTGCTGCGCACCTTTGACCGTGTGAATGCGCGACTGGATATTGCGCAGGCCGGCCAACATGTCCGTCAGCCGCCTGTAATCGCTGCCCTTAACATCGGTATCCGGTGCCAAAATAAGAATCATAATGCCCTTTTCCGCCGCGGGTTACCCGCCAGCCAAGAGGTCGGAACCTACCATACCCCACCCCCCCATTTCAACGCCGCATGCAACAGGGCGGATTTGCATCACGACCAAACCCGGTCACGCTCTCTCGTCGACAAGCCATGGCCGATTCTGATACATATGCGCCTTCACGGTTCGGGTCGTGGATGAAAAATGCAGGGTTCACGTCAACCCCAAACAGCATGCGCCAAGGGTGATTCATGGACAAAGACCGCCTGTTCGCAGAGAAACGCGATCTGATTCAGAACTTCGATTTTGGAAAGAACACCGCCAACGTGTTCGACGACATGCTTGACCGCTCCGTACCTTTCTACGAAGAAATCCAGAGGATGACCGGCGATCTTTGCGCGGATTTCGCCGTGCCGGGAACCAACATTTACGACCTGGGTTGTTCCACCTGCAACACCTTCTTTGCCATCGAGAAGAACATACCGGCCGACTGCACCTGCGTCGGCTTGGACTCGTCTCCGGAAATGATTGAGAAGGCGCGCGAGAAGCTGGCGGCAAGGAAGTTCTCCAGACCCTTCCAACTGGAACGCTCCGATCTCAACCAGGGCGTCACCATCACCAACGCCTCGGTCGTAATCCTCACGCTGACCCTTCAGTTTGTACGGCCACTCTTCCGCCAAAAGGTGATCGAGAGCATCGTGAGCGGACTGAATCCCGACGGATGTCTGATCCTCGTCGAAAAGGTTCTGACGGAGAACTCGACCATCAACCGGCTCTTCATCAAACACTATTACGAAATGAAGAAGCGCAACGGCTACACCGAGATGGAGATCGCGCAGAAACGCGAGGCGCTGGAGAATATCCTGATTCCCTACCACTACGATGAGAATCGGAGACTCCTGCTGGATCATGGATTCAGGGCCTGCGACATCTTCTTCCGCTGGTACAACTTCTGCGGGATTGTGGCCATCAAATGAGTGATACCACTTCTAATTCGGCCCCGGCGCCAGCGCGTCGGATTCACCCCGCGTGGATGCTTGCATCCGGCAACGCCCTTTTCCGCATCCGGAATGGGCTTTTCCCCGTCATCTACGTACTCCTGGCTCTGTTCACACGCCCGGCACAGTTCATGGGCAATCCGGCTTGGGACAGAATCGTGATGACCATCGGCGTCCTGATTGCACTCGTCGGGCAGGCCTTCCGCCTGTTCGTCATCGGCTTCGCCTACATCAAGCGTGGCGGCAAGAAACGCAAGGTCTATGCCGAGAACCTGGTCGTTGAAGGTCTCTATGCCCACTCGAGGAATCCCATGTACGTGGGTAACTTCCTGATCGCCTGCGGCGCGGGTCTGGTCTACGGCTCGCTCTGGATGTATGTGCTGGTGATCCCCTTCTTCGCGTGGGTCTATCTGGCCATCACCGCGGCGGAGGAGCAGTATCTCTTCGAAAAATTCGGGCCCGACTATGAAGCGTACATGAAGAGCGTGAATCGCTTCATCCCGAACTTCCGCGGCCTGTCGGCCTCGCTTTCCACCTACCACTATCGCTGGCGCACCGTGCTGGCCAAGGACTACGGAACGATCTTTTCGACCATCGCGGGCCTCACGGCCATCGTGATGTGGAAGAAGTGCAGCATCTACGGCTGGGAAGCGAAGAAGGGCGAGATCCTCGCCATCGCGTGGCTCTTCATCCCGTGGGTTCTCTTCTACGGGACCGCCCGGTTCTTGAAACTCACAGGCCGTCTGCAAGAGCCCGGCGACCAAACCGCCAACCCCTCCGCTCCCGCACAAACCTGAGACGACGGAGAACGCAGTCAATTCCCCGCAGACGCCAAGCGACTCCCCGCCACTTCGCGTCCACGCACGACGAACTCGACATATCGGCGACTCTTGCGGCCCATCGTGTCCGCGCGCTCGATCAATGTCGTCATCTTCCACTCGGCACCATCCCCATGAAATCTACCCCACTCAAGAACAGCAGTCTCTGGACCTGCCTTCACATCGATGTATCTTCGGATGAGAGGACATACCCCTGCCTTATCACAATATGGTCTGGGGTTTGGATCAGGCCCAAGTCGAAGGAGCGCGAGCACGCGCTCCCAGAGGGACAATTCCGCCTTGACCGTCCGGATTCGCAAGGCGGCCGACGGAACGCGTCCAGTGCCGCTGCAACGCAGACATTTCGCCTTGCCCGTGGAATTGCAGTAGCTGCAGGCACAGCGACTCTCAACGGTGCCACTTCCACGGCAACAGCGGCATGGCGCACCAAGACTGGAACACAAACGCCAGCGATGCTTGCCCGTACCACCGCACTCCGGACACCGCATGAAGGTCTCGACGCTGCCAAACTCTCCACACTTGGGGCACTTGAGCGATCCTTGCCCCCGACAGTCAGGACAGGAAACAACCGGCGTTCTTTCAACGACAACTATTGGCTGGTTCCGCCCAAAATACCAAAGCGAGCCAACGCCGGCCACCAACGCAAGAAACAGCAGATCGGACCATCTCGCCCTCATCCCTCACCCCCTCCCCATGGCGAACCCATGCTATTCAGAAACACGAAATCCGGCAAGACGGATACTTGAAGTTTCCCGGCTCCCCTTGGCAGAGACGGTTCGCAGAGCCGTCAGTCTTTTGGAACTCCCGCGCGTTCAGACAATGGGGAACACGAGGTGGAGTCCAACTTCCGCGGACTTCGTCATCTTCCGTTCAGGAAATCTTCCTGCTGCACTCTAGATTCTCGCCTGCGTTGTTCCTGGTTTGCGTACGGGTCCAAGCAGCTTCAGCACGAGGAGTTCCAGCATCAGATCCTTCGGCACGGCGGAGACGAAGAGTTGTTCGTGCGTATCCAGCACCAGTTTCTGCGCGGCGGAGAGTTGCTCGCGCGTGAATTTCCGCGCCTGCGCACCCAGGATTCCGGCGCGGTACGGGTTGGCCTGCCGCGGATCTTTCGCCAGCCCACCCAACGCCGCGTCCACGTCCGCGCCCGATCGCCACGCGGCCTTCTGCCACGGCGGACTGCCCTCCAGATTCAGCCACCGGCGATCCATGCATTCGCGGTACAACATCAAATCCTTGATGCGATGCTCGAGACCGGCAATAACCGCGACCACGTTCTCACCCTGAAACATCAACTGACGCAAAACTTTCAGCGCTGCCGGAAGATCGCGATTCCCCACCGCGTCGGCCAAGTCCCACGCGAGCGCTTCGCGCGCATGTGAGATGATGTCGCGGATGTCATCCACAGTCACTTCACGGCGCTTGCCCATGTACACCGCAAGCTTCTCAATCTCCTGCACGATCTGCCGCGTATCCGTCCCCGTCCGCCCCAGCAGTTCCTCCAACACACCCTCGCGCACCGCCAACCCGTGCTCGCGCATCGCCTGCATGGCGCGATCCCGCGCCTGCTGCTCAACCTTGTAGCCCTGCGCAGGCACCTCGAATTTCGTCACCGCACCGCCTGCCTGGCACGCCTTGAAGAACGCCGACCGCCCATCCACCTTGAGCGCGCTGATCACCAGAATCTGCCCCGGCGGCAACCCCTTCTTGATCATCGCTGTCAGATCCTCAAGCCGCGTCTTAACATCCACGGTTTCCGAGGTCGGCGAGCCGCCGAGAAAATTGGCGTCCTTGAGCCAGACCACCTTGCGCCCACCCATGAACCCAATCGTCTGCAACGCCTCCACGGCGCGCTGGATCACGCTGACCGCCTCGGCACTGTTGTCCACACGCGCTTCGATGATCTCCAGGCCGAAAGCCTGCTCGGCCGGCGGGCAAAGCCTGTGAACAAGGTCCTTCGCGGATGTGCTGACGAGATACTCCTCCTCGCCGAACACGAGATGAACCGCCGCGTCCTTGGCAGGCTTGCCTCCCTCATCGCTCTTCTGGGTCTTTGTCGCCATCAGTCCTTCGTCTCCGAAAGCGTCTTCTCTCTCACTTCGTTTTCCAACCCCTGGAAATCCACGGGCGAGAAACCGAAGCGCTCCCTCAACACATCCCGCCACGGCGTCCCGGCAGCGACCGCCTGCAGAAATTCGCCCAGTCTGTCGTCGCCCGTCTTCCGCGCGATCGCCCGCACCAGTTCCTCGGCGCCGCGATAGAATGCCACGCCCGCACCGTGCGTCTCCGGATACCGCCTCATCGCCGTCAACGCGGCAAGCGAGAGCGCATCCTCAGCCTTCACTGGCGGCAATGCACGAACCAACACCCGCTCAGACGTGGTGTGATACGTCTCGGCAATCCGCCATCCCACATAAGCCGCCGTCCCCTCCTCCAACCACAGAGGCAACCGGCGACCATGAACACGCCACATCGCCAGGTGCGCCATTTCATGCGGCACCCGCAAGATGGACGCCGGCGCGTTGGTATCCCTGAACGTGAATACATCATTCTCCAACTGCATGGCGAGGCTGTACTTGCTGGGGTCGGCCGCCTTCTGCACCACGCGCCACGTGCGCGGCTTTTCGATGATGAAGTACTGCGCCTTGGGGCGGGAATCGTCGGCAAACCGGCTCTCGGCGGACAACACCCGGGCACGGGCCGGCTCGACATACCACATGGCTTTCTGAAGCGAAAACTCGGCCTCGCCGACCGATGCGGCGATGGCTTCCTCCGACGCGGCATGAAGAATGAAGTGCGCGCTCTCGGCATGAATCCACGGCCCACCCGCGCCGAGCACGCGGCGTCCCAACGGTGTCAGTTCGTCCTTCGGCCACTCCCTCCAGCCGCGCACCTCGTAGGACACCACCGCCCGCCCCGACGCGGCGAGACCGCAGAGCAGCACCACACCCACCGCCAAGATTTTCCGCACGTGGTTATGCATCACACAAAAGCGCCCTTCCGCAGCCATCCCTCAGTCCCTTGACTTGCCCCCCCGCACTGCTATTCTGCCCGCAGTCTGCAGTGTAACGCGAGCGATTTCATCCTATGAAAGAGATCTGGGCGCCTTGGCGCATCGAGTATTTTAAGAAGGCCCGCGTGAAGGGCTGTTTCCTGTGCAAGTCCTTCGCAAGCCGGAAGGATCGCGACAACCTGATCCTTCACCGCGGCAAGACCTGCGCGATCGTGATGAATCGCTACCCCTACACCGGCGGGCACCTGATGGTCGCCCCCTACCGCCACATCGCATCGCTGGAAGACATGACCCCGCGCGAGACAGCGGAACTCATGAAGCTGACCCAGCTCGGCATGCGCTCCCTGAAGAAGGTCGCGTGCCCGCACGGGTTCAACATCGGCATCAACATCGGCGAAGCCGCCGGCGCCGGGCTGAAGGATCACGTCCACCTGCACATCGTCCCGCGCTGGAGCGGCGACACCAATTTCGTCACCGTTCTGGCCGATGTGCGCGTGGTCCCCCAGGCCCTCGAAGAACTCTGGGATCGACTGCGCAAGGTAATGAAACGCTAAGCCGGGGGCGAACCGGCCGGGGAAAAAGGGAGTTGTACATTTCGTGCCGACAAGCCGCCCATCATGGTTGATCCCCGCTGCGTTCCTCGCCGTGCTCCTTTCCACAACCGGCTGCGCGACACAGAAGCTCGTCAACGTCGGCTATCGCCGCATGCATCTCTCCGCGCCGACGGAAATCATCAAGGCTCCCGACGGTTCTCTTGCGGTGAAGACGCGCGGAACTTACTACAATTTCAACCGCGAGGTCGTACGGGTCACGCCCGAGAAGTATATCGTCGGCTCGCCCACAGCCGTCCAGAAACTGGTGAAGCGTGGTGTGCGAAACCGCAGGGGCGACAGCATTCCCGCGTCCTATTGGGAGATGCTCTACACCTGGACCAACATGAGCTTCGTCGCCAACCGCGAATGGAAACTCAGCCCGCGACGGAAAAGCGGCGCCGCGTCGTACGCCAAGTTACCAACCGTGTTCCGGGAACCCGGCGCCGTACGCATCCAGGCTTCATCCATTCCTGTGGAATACGAATCCGTCGTCTACGAACTCACATTCGCGGAGAACGATATCTGGTCCGGCTACCGGGGTTGGTCATGGCTGGTACAGGGCGTTCTACAATTGCCCGCGCTCGCGTTCGACCTCGGCACATCCCCTATCCAGATTCCATTCTATGGAATCCGGTCGTTGATGGCCGACCCGGGCGAACCGCCACCGCCCAACCCGTGGGGAAAGATCCGCGAGCCGTTCATCTCACCCTACAACCCGCCGTTCTGAGCCGGATTTTCCAACCCTTGGAAAAATGGGCTCCGAATTTTCCAAGGTTTGGAAAAAACGCAACCCCGAGCCGTTACAGCCTCACCGGCTGCGGGCTCGTCACGCCGGGATATGACCCGCACGACACGCCCCACGCCAGCGCCCCCCACCGCAATGAAACAATGTAGAATCGGCGCGCGGCCGTGGCGTAGACAGCCATGTCATCCATGCCATCCGCATCGTAATCACCCGCCATCGGGACACAGCCCGTGTAGCCGAGATTGTAGCCGACAAGCAGGACGGCATCTGCACCGGTGATGGGATACTCCGATGCCGTCCGGATGTACCACTTGCCGGTGGCGGCATGGAAGAGCGCGAGGTCGCTGCAACCATCGCCGTCGAAATCGCCGCTTACGGGTTCGCACCCGCTGAATCCCCACTGGCGTCCCCAGACGATCGGTGCGCCATTGGCCAGCGACCAGATGTACCACATGCCCGTCGGCGGATGGTAGATCGCCAGATCGCTCCGGCCATCTCCGTCGTAGTCGCCGGACACAGGAATGGCACCACGCCAGCCGAAGTTGAAACCGAGCGCGATGTTGAAATTGCCGAACGGCGCCCGGATATACCAGTTACCGGTGTTCGTATCCCAGACGGCAAAATCATCGATGCCGCTGCCATCATAATCGCCCGCCACAGCGCGCGTGCCGCGGAAACCCCAATTGTAGGCCCACAGGGGCGCTGAACCGTCATCGAGCAGGACGTACCACATACCCACGCTGGGATCATAGACGGCCTCGTCACCCCGATTGTTCTTGTTGAATCGCGCGGGCAACGGGGTCACCCCCGGATAGCCGAAGGCATTGTTCCACTCCTGATCGCTGGCCAATATCTTCGTATACCAGGTGCCCCGATCATAGACCTTCAGCTCGGCGGTTCCGTCTGCGTTCAAATCGTCGTTCGCCGGCGCGCAGTACTCATACGCGCCGCAGTCGGGCGCGAAGCCCGTGATTCTCGGATTGCCCTGCATGTCATAGTCGGCCGCTGTCCATGCGGCAATGCAGGCATCGTAGAGGGGCGATGTGGGGCTCAACCTGAAATCGAGGTACATATCCCGAAAGCCCGGGGCACCCTGGAAGATGGTCCCTGCGTGCGCGGGGATGGACGGTGTGCAGCAGTAGTTGTAAAAGCCGCCGGTACCGCCATCGTTGATGTTGGCGGAGCCAAACCCGGCGGTGTTGTAATAAATGATGCTGTTGTAGGTAGTCCCGCCATCCTGGCAGAACGTGCCGCCGCCCATCATGTAGATGGCCGTGTTCCACACGACAGTTCCGTGCATCATGTAGCCGCCGTTTTCCATGCAGACCCCGCCGCCATAGTACAAGGCAGTGTTGCCTCTGATCAGCGCGCTGTTGATGGTGCCGCCGCCGGACGTTGCCACACCGCCGCCCCGATCGCTGGCGTAGTTGTATTCGATTCTGCAGTTCTCGACGAAGGTCTGGCTGCCCTCGAGGTAGACGCCACCACCCTTGCCCTCAGGCCACGCCGCTACGGTCTTGTTGTCCCTGATCAGGCACCGCTTCACCATTCCCGTTTCGATGATGGCCACGCCGCCGCCCCGGTTGGTGCCCACATTCCCGCTGATGACACAATTTCGGACCTCGCCGCCCTGGTAGAGGTGTACGCCACCGCCATTCTGTTCCGTGGAGTTGTCCCATATCTTGCAGTACTCCACCAGGCCCGCTCCGCGCATCCCCACACCACCGCCCCAGTTGAGCGCGGATCCGTACAAGGTGTTGCTGAAGATGTTACAATTGCGGACCGTGCCGCCGTACTGAAGCGCCACGCCACCACCCTCGTCATCACCATGGCAGTTCGAGATTTCTGAATTCTCCAGCAGACCGCCACTGCGAATCACGACGCCACCGCCACTCAGACCGGCACTGCACCGCGTGATCCGGCAGCCGCGGACCGTGCCACTGCCGTCGATGTACACGCCGCCACCGTCATTGCCCGGCGCACGCCCCTGCGTGATGTTGAAATTCTCCACCACGCCATTGCCCGTAAGATTGATGCAGCGGAACGTGCTGCTCCCCTGGATCGTGGCGCCAAGGACGTTGGCGCTGCGCAGGATGATGCCGCGGCTGACGGTGAGCGTGGCGGGCAGCGCGTAGATGCCGTTGTTCACCAGCACAAGTTCGCCATTGGCGGCTGCATTGACCGCGGTCTGTATGTCGCGTGCGGCGCGGGCCCACGTGTTGTAGGGCGGAGTGTTCCCGCCGGTTGGTGAGACGTAACGTGTTGCTTCAGCGGACAGGACAAGGGACAAGACCACACAAGACACAATCCATGCGCCAAGTGATGCTCTCATGATGCTCCTCAGGTGAAGAAGGACCTCCCGGGCCAATGCCCGCTATCACCGGAATCGATACCCCCCCGTTGCTTCGTGGTTAAGTACGCCCGGCTCGTTAGGCATTGACGCTGCTGGGGGTGTAGGATTTACTGAACCCCAGACGGATACCTATGGCAGAGAAGACCATTCATTTCGATAATGCCCGCGAGGCGCAGGAAATCAGCGGGCGCCGCTCGGAAACCCTGGCCCAGATCGAACGGGAGCTTGGGGTCCGCCTGACCGCCCGGGATACCTGGATCAAGGTCGAGGGCGAGGCTGACAGGGTGGCCCTCGCAGAGCGTTTCTTCGAGAACCTGCGGAAAGCACGGGATGCCGGGGCTTCGCTCCGGGCTCATAGCGTGATCTTTGCGTTGAAGGCTTTTGTGCAGGGCCGGGAGCAGGACCTCGACAAACTCTACCAGTGCCGCATCGACGTCAGCCCCGGCAAGTCGCCCATCTTCCCCCGAACCTTCGGCCAATACCGCTATGTCGAAGCCATCCGTGCCACGGATATCGCTTTTGGCATCGGCCCGGCCGGCACCGGTAAAACCTATCTCGCCATGGCAATGGCCGTGGGGACCCTGCTCCGCAACGAGGTGAGCCGCATCATTCTCACCCGCCCCGCCGTCGAAGCTGGCGAAGCGCTCGGCTTCCTCCCGGGTGATATCCATCAGAAAGTCTTTCCCTACCTCCGCCCGCTTTACGACGCCCTCTACGACATGATGCATCCCGACGACATCCAGAAGAATATGGACCGCGGCGTCATCGAAGTCGCGCCCCTCGCCTACATGCGCGGGCGCACGCTGAACCACGCGTTCGTCATTCTCGACGAGGCCCAGAACACCACGCCCGAACAGATGCTCATGTTCCTGACCCGGCTCGGCTTCGACTCGAAGTGCGTCGTCACCGGCGACCTCACGCAATGCGATCTGCCGTCCTCGCGCATCTCCGGCCTGCTGGAAGCCCAGCGTACCCTGGGCGGAATCGACGGCATTTCCATATCGGAACTGTCGGACGTCGATGTGGTCCGACATGAGCTGGTCCAGAAGATCATCCAGGCGTATCGTGAGGGACGAACCGATTCCGGCCCGGATGCCGCGGCGGCCGGGCGCGGTCGCCGGGGCGCCGGCAGGGCGAAATGAGCAGACTATGATTTCTTTCTTTTCCAAGCATAAGCATCAACGCTCGTCACGGTCACGACTGTCGACCCGCCACATCGTTCGCGAGCCCGCCATCTCCGGATGGAGTCTGTTTCTGGCCCTGCTGCTGTGGTGCTCGGTGCTCGTGCTCGTGTACTCGACCAACAGCGGACCCCACTCCAACATGGCGGTTGGCCAGCGGGCACAAGCCACCGTGGTTGCCAGTGCCGATTTCAGCTGCGAGGACATGGCGCGAACAGAGTTGAGCCGTCGCCAGGCCGCAATCGCCGTCCCACCCGTCTTCGTGGTGAACTACGGTCCCTGCAACACGGCCGCGCGAACCCTCGAGAAACTTTTTGAACGCCTCTCCCAGTTGCGCGAGGCTGCCGCGCAGGAGGGCGGGAAGAAGCAGGACATCGCACCCCGTATCAGCGAGGTACTCGATATCCTCGGCGTGCCGCTGACGCCGGCCGAACTTCAGAAACTCGCGCCGCGCGGTCAGGAACAGCGCGTACTCGACATCATCAAAACTGCGCTGCATGACGCCTTCACCACGGGCATCATGTCCGCCGTCGACCGCAAGGCCGAGCGACAGCTTGCCGGCTCGGCCGGTCGCGTCTCCGTCCGCGCATCCGACGGCTCCACGGAACTGAACACCTCGGTCGACGATCTTCCCCTGCCTGAAAACACGCTTCCAGCCATCGCCGACAAGATCACGCAAAAACTCGACGAACCCAGCGTGAAGCCCATCCTCCTCTCGTTGCTGCGCCCATGGGTAATCCCCAACCTTGTGTACGACCCCTACCTGACGGAGGAGCATCGCCGCAGCGCCGAGCAGGTAGTCAGCCCGGTGATGATGAAGATTCATGCGGGTACGCCGCTGGTCGAAGCCGGCGAACGGATCACGCCCCAGATCATCGAGAAACTCGTCGCGCACGACCGCCGGATTGCGCAACTGGAATCCGCCTACGACCGAGTGGTCAAACGCATCGGCAGCGCGGGTCTCCTGATCGCCGCCTTGATCGCCTGCATCGGCCTGCTGCAGTTGCTCAAGCCGGAAATCCTGCGGCAGAACTCAAGGATCCTGCTGCTGGTCGTTCTTTCGCTGCTCGCGCTGCTGCCTGCGAGAGTCCTGCTGTCCGTTTCGAACTCTGCCCAATGGCTTCCCCCTTCCGTGGTCGACTTCGCGCTGCCCCTCGCGCTCGCGCCGTTGTTGGCATCAATTCTCGCCGGCAGCGCGGTGGCCATCACCGTGGGGCTGTGGAACAGTTTTGCCATGGCCGTACTCCTCGACAATAACTTCGCCGTATTCACGCTCGGGTTGCTGGTGACCATCGTCGCCACTCTCTCAACCCAGGATGTCCGCCGCCGTTCACGCATCTACCGCGCGGGCGTCTTCATCGGCCTTGCAGAACTGTTGTACGCCATCAGTCTCGCTGCCGTCAGCCAGCTCCCCGCGGGCATCGTGGCCGGGCAAGCCGTGGCCGCGTTCGCCAGCGGCATCATCTGCGCTTTTCTTGCCACGCTGCTGATCCCCTTGTTTGAAATGCTTTTCGGCATCACCACGAACCTGTCGCTGCTCGAACTTGCGGACCTCAGCCACCCGTTGCTGCAGCGACTGGCCATGGAGGCACCCGGGAGTTACCACCACAGCATCGTGGCAGCCAACCTCGGACAGGCCGCCGCTTCGCGCATCGGCGCGAATGCGTTGCTCGTTCGCGTCGGCGGCTACTTCCACGACATCGGCAAACTCGTCAAACCGGACTTCTACACCGAAAACCAGCACACCCGCGACAACCCGCATGACGAACTCGCGCCCAGCATGAGCGCCCTCGTCATCAAGTCTCACGTGAAGGAAGGCGTCGCGCTGGGCCGGCAGTTCAAATTGCCGCAGTGCGTGATTGACGCCGTCGAGCAACACCACGGCACCAGCCTCGTTTCCTTCTTCTTCCACCGCGCGCGCCAGCTACAGGAAGATGGCAAGAACGACACCGAGGTCAACGAGGCGGACTACCGCTACGAAGGCCCACGGCCCCGCTCCCGCGAAATGGCCATCCTCGCCCTTGCCGACGCGGTCGAGGCAGCCGCGCGCTCGCTGGAAAAACCGAACCCCGCCCGTATCGAGGCGTTGGTCAACGAGGTTGCTGACTCCAGGCTCCGCGACGGACAGCTCGACGCCTCCGGCATGACGTTGACCGAACTGGCCGCCGTGAAGACCTCGTTTGTCTTCTCGCTCGCCAATATGCTCCATGTCCGCATCGCGTATCCACAAGATGAAGCTAAAGGTAATCCAACAGCAGGCAAAGCACCGGGTGCATGGCGCGAAGGTGCGCCGACTGACACGGTGGCTTTTGACCCGGAGTCATCCGGACCCGAAGACGTGGGCTGAGGTGGTCCTTACCCTCGCGGATGACGACGGCATCACCCCCGTCAACATCGCCGTCTTCGCCCGGCACCGCACAACCGATGTCATCAGCGCGACCTATCAACCCATGCCCGGCGAATCGCGCGGCCATGCAGAGGTGTTTGTGAACGTCGAGCGCGCCTGGAAAATCGGGCGGACGGCCGGCGGCGCATCACGCGAGTTGGCTCTCTACATCGCTCACGGCTGCCAACACTTGACCGGCGCGTCGGATCACACACCCAGACTGCGGGCCGCCATGCGCCGCAAGGAACGCGCATGGCTCCGGGAAGCCGACGATCTCGGCTACATCGCCGGCTTGACCGGCGGAGTCAAATCCACCGGCTGAAGATCCTCTACCTTCGGCTTGCCGGCGGGATCATTCCAAAGCGTGATGCACCAAAGCTCCGTGTCCGCCGGCGGCTCGTGATCGAATTCCAGACGGAAGGAAACCGTCGCCAGATTCTCTTCCATGTTGAATTGCGGGGAGGCTGTCTTCCGCCCACCCTCCATCAATACATCGTACATCAACTCGTAGCCCTTCCGTCCCGGCTCCATCTCCCCGGGCAACACCCGGATTCGCGCATGGCCCCAGCTTTGGATCTTGCCGAACCAATAGCCGCTCCCACCCGATCCGATCTCTCGCGCCTTCTGCTTCAGCCACTCGGCATCCACATTCCGCTGAACCGGCTGTTCCACCGTGAACGCTCCCGAAAGCGCGTTGGAGCCTGCAGCCGCCTCGGGCACAGTCAGAAAGAAACTGCATATCTGCGAGTCGGGGTTTCCGATCGGCCGCTCAAAGGAGCAGGTGAAATTGGTCCCGCTGACATCCGCAATCTTTACCAGTTTGTACGGCGCATACACGCGCGGCGGCTCCGTCGCGCCCACCACTACCACCCCCGCCAGCACCATCGCCACCACCACCCACATCAAAGCCTTCATCTGGACCTCCCTCTCCCGCCGGTTCCGTATTGGATGTTTCGACACGCCATTGTATAGTTCCGTTGAATCTATGTTCAAGCGTCTGGCCAGATCAATTCGAAACAACATGCTGGTGGGGCTTGTGCTCGTCACCCCCATCGTCGTGACGGGCTTCCTCATCAACGTGTTGTTCATGTTCTTCACCAATCGCGTCATCGAATTCATTCCCGAAAACGTGCGCGCGGGCCGGCCCGACATTATCTTCGGCATCATGGCCTTCCTCGTCGCGCTCGTGCTTCTCTTCTTGATCGGCCTGCTGGTCCGCAACCTGCTCGGCAAGAAACTCTACCAGTTCAGCGATCACCTGCTCGCCCGCATCCCTTTCGTCAACAAGATCTATATCGGCATTCGCCAGATCGGCGAGGCGCTGCTCGACCAGAGCCAGACCATGTTCAAGGATGTCGTGCTGGTGGAATACCCGCGCAAGGGGCTGTACTCGCTCGGCTTCACCACCGCGCGCGTGCCCAAGCACATGCAGATACGTCTGCCACCGCCCGACAACAGCCGGGAACTTGTGGCCGTCTTCGTACCCACCACGCCGAACCCGACCTCGGGCCTGATGATTCTCGTGCCGGTCGAGGATGCGGTCAAACTGCCGATCGATGTAGGCGATGCCATGAAGCTGGTGGTCTCCGGCGGCGCATTCTTCCCCGGGTCCAAGGTAGACGACCGGCCCACACTGCTCGACAAGCTCGAGGAATGGCTGGCGAAAGACAAGGATGTGCGGGCAGGCGAGGCGAAGCGCATCGCTTTGGAAGAGACCAAGTCAGCCACATCGGATCAGCCCAAGTGATCGAGAAGACACAGGCCATCGTTCTCCGCTGCTACCCCTACTCCAACACGTCCCGCATCGTCTCGTGGCTGACCCCCGACGCAGGCCGCATGGTCACCGTGATCAAAGGCTCGCAGCGACCCAAGAGCGCATTCCTCGGCCAATACGACCTCTTCTATACCTGCGAACTCGTCTTCTACGGCCGCGAGCGATCCGGTGTACACATCGCCCGTGAGTGCTGCCCGTTGAAAACGCGACCCCGCCTCCGCGAGGACTGGCGCGCGTGCGCCGCTGCATCGTACCTCGCCGACCTGATCTCCCGCATCAGCCCGCCGGACGCACCGCATGCGGGGCTCTTTGACCTGCTCGAAACCGGGCTCGATCACCTCGCCGCGGGCAAGGCCGTGGCCCCGCTCCTTTTCTGGCTTGAGCTGCGCCTGCTCGACCTCCTCGGGCTGGCGCCACGTCTGCGTCATTGCCTCGATTGCGGCTGCGAACTGGTGCCGGGCATGCGCAACACACGGTTCTCCTATTCCGAGGGCGGCATCCTGTGCCCAAAGTGCGCGCGCAACGACACGTCGTCGTCACATGCGCCGATTTCGCCCGACATTCTTGCCATTCTCGTCGGCTGGCAGCGCGCACGCACACCGCAGCCTGCCTTGGTGACGCAATGCACCGCGTGGCAGCTCGGTGAAATCGAAAAACTGCTCGGGCTCTTCCTGGAATATCACCTCGATACGCAGCTCCGCAGCCGGGCAATCGCTCTCGACGTGCTCTCGTTCCGCCTGCCCGCAGCATCCTGACCCCGCGGGACCCAGAAAACACTTGAGAGGCGTGGGGCTAGGCCCTACGCTTCGTGCAAATCTCAAGGAGCTTATGATCGGCCGGCTTTGGAAACTTATCTGCCGTATTTCGCTGGTGGTTGCGTCTTTCCTCGGACTCTTCTTCCTGGGCGAACTCGCGCGGCTCTACATGCTCTTCTACCGCATCCACCCCATCGCTGGCTGGACGTATGCGGCCATCCTTGGGTTGGGATTCCTCTACGTACTCGTCCGTGCCATCGTGGCGTGGCGCTCCATCCCCCGGGCGCTGACACCCCCACCCCGACCCGACCTCGACCACCCCGACCACAAGGCGATGCTGGCCTATTCCCGCTACCTCGCCCGCTTTCTCCGCCGGATGGGACGTAACACCCACCTGCCCCAGGAGGCACGCTCGTTTGCCCGCGAGAAGGCTGCGGACATCGCCGACACGCTTTCCGCACATCCACTGAATGACGACCTCGTCCGTACGATCCAAAAGACCGAGAACGAAGTCATTGCGCCTCTGCTGCAGTCGCTGGATGAACTCGCCGCCGGAGAGGTCCGCAAGTCCGTGCGCGATGTCATGCTCGGTGTCACATTCAGTCCCTACCCGAGCGTCGACCTGCTGGTCGTTCTCTACCGCAACACGGCCATGGTCCTGCGCGTGTCGCGCATCTACCGCGCGCGGCCGTCGCCCCGCGAGGAGTTGACGATCCTGCGCGACATCATGACCACCGTCGCCGCCGTAAACTTCCTGAACATCAGCCGCAAGCTGATGGAGAGCCTGCTCTCGCAGATTCCATTCATCGGCGGCGTGGCAGACGACATCGCCCAGGGCATCGGCGCCGGCCTGCTGACGTCCGTGACCGGCCACGCGGCGATGGATCGCAGCGGCGCGTTCCGCGGCTGGAACCGCGAGGAGGAAATCCAATCGCTCGGCTCGAAGACCGCCGGATTCCTGAAGGACGTGAAGGACATGTTCACCAAGGATCTGCTGCCGGACCTGAAGCCGCGGATCTGCGCCGTCGCCACGCCGGCCCAGGCAGATGCGCCGGGATTCTGGGAGAAGGTCATACGCGGTGTTGCCGCGGCCGTGGACGCCACGGCACGCACGCTCGACTTCATCGTCATCAAGCCCGCCACGGCGTCGGTGCAGGGCGTCGCAACTGCCGGGGCTTTTGTCACGCGCAGCGTGGCGGATGCCGGCTCGTCGATCGCGCGCGGGGCCAAACATGCCGGCCGCTCCAGTCGCCGCCATATCTCGCGCGTCCTTCAGACTTTTGGCCAGCGTATCAAGTACACTTTCCTCAGCCGTCATCCGAAGTAAGGAGTCGAGGCTATCCCCCATGAAAAATCAGGAACCCAATACCAAACACCTTCTGCCCAGCACCCCCGTTCCCGTCCCGTACGGGGCACAGGTTCTGGACAAGGGCGTCCAGTTCACCATCTTCAGCCGCCACGCCAAACGCGTCTGGCTGATGCTGTTCGACAACCCGGACGATGCCGAGCCCTCGCAGGAATACGAGCTGACGCCGGAGGAGAACCGCATCGGCGATATCTGGCATCTGCACGTCGAGGATGCTCGCGAAGGACAGTTCTACGCCTACCGCATGGGCGGCTCAACACCTCGCGGTGTGGCCAACTTCTTCGACCCCGACCAATGGCTGCTGGACCCCTACGCGCTGGCCGTGTGCGGCTGGGAAAAATGGGGCGATATCCAGGGACTGGAGCCCGGCAAGGCGCCCAAGCGCGGCCCACTCTTCCCCAAAGGCGTCATCGTGCGCGACGATTTCGACTGGACACAGGACCGCACCCCGCGCACACCGCTCTCGGAAAGCGTAATCTACGAGACGCATCTCCGCGGATTCACCGTGCATCCCTCCTCCGGCGTCCGCCACGCCGGCACCTATCGCGGACTGATCGAAAAGATTCCCTATCTCAAGGACCTGGGCGTCACCGCCGTCGAACTGCTGCCGATCCAGGAGTTCAACGAACTGGAGTATTTTCTCGAAAACGGACCGCGGCGCAACCTGCGCAATTACTGGGGCTACAGCACACTCGCATTCTTCGCGCCCAATGGCCGCTACGCGCAGCGCGGCGTTCACGGCCAACAGTTGCGCGAGTTCAAGGAGATGGTCGTCGCCCTCCACCAGGCCGGAATCGAACTGATCCTCGACGTCGTCTTCAACCACACCACCGAAGGTGGCGACGGCGGCCCGACCTATTCGTTCCGCGGCATCGACAATTCCATCTATTACATGATGGAGGAGGCCCGGCCGCACTATAAGAACTTCTCGGGCTGCGGCAATACGGTGAACAGCAACCACGTCGTCGTCCGCAATTTCATCATGGACTGCCTCCGCTATTGGGTGCTGCACATGCACGTCGATGGCTTCCGCTTCGACCTCGCCTCCGTACTCACACGCGGCCCCGATGGCGGGCTGCTGCCGAACCCGCCCATCGTCGAACAGATCGCCGAGGACCCCGCGTTGCGTGACACCAAGATCATCGCCGAAGCATGGGACGCCGCCGGTACATACCAGGTGGGCTCCTTTCCCAACGAGCGCTGGTCCGAGTGGAACGGGTTATACCGCGACGAAATGCGCCGCTTCTGGAAGGGCGAAGAAGGCATGCTCGGACGCATGGCCACCCGCCTCACCGGCAGCTCCGACCTGTATGACAAGGACGGGCAGGCTCCCCTGAAGAGCATCAACTTCCTGACCTGCCACGACGGGTTCACCCTGTGCGATCTCGTGAGCTATAACGACAAGCACAACGAGGACAACGCCGAGGCAAATCGCGACGGCGAGAATCACAACCACAGCTCGAACTTCGGCGAGGAAGGTCCGACCACCGATCCCGAAATTCGCGCCATGCGCCGCCGCCAGCAGAAGAACTTCATCGCCACGCTCTTCCTTTCGCAGGGCGTTCCCATGTTCCCGGCGGGCGACGAATTTTCGCGGACACAGCGCGGCAACAACAACGCCTACTGCCAGGACAACGAAACCAGTTGGGTCGACTGGTCCCTGCTGAAGGAAAATGGCGAGTTGCACGAATTCACCAAGCGCATGATCGCCTTTCGCAAGGCACACCCATGCCTGCGCAGAACAAAGTTCTTCGTCGGCAAACAGCCCGATGAAACCACGGCGGATATCGTGTGGATCGGCAAGAACGGCGAGCCGCCGGACTGGGACAAGGACCTCACATTGGCCTGCCTGATCAATGGCCATCACGAATATACCGGCGCAACGGAAGACGACGAGAGCCTGTTCATCATCCTCAATGCCGATGAGAAGCCCGCCACGTTCACCGTACCGGTGGCCCCGGACAAACCCTGGGTGCTGGCGCTCACCACCGAGGAGCAGGATCCGATGTGGTACCGGAAGAAGGGCACGATCACCGTGGACGGAAAGTCGGTGACGGTGCTAGCCTCGGCGCCATTCCGACGCTTTTGGCGATGACAGAAGTCCCGGCTACTCCGTCTCTTCCGCCACCCATTTCAGAAAGGCGGGGTTGCCCTTCCGAATGGGAAGCACCACGATGCACGGCACATCGTAACTGTGGAGAGCCTTCACGCGCGATGTCACTTTGTCCGCCAGCGCAGCACGGGTCTTGACCAGCATGGCCACTTCGCGTCCATCGCAGATCTTTCCCTCCCATCGATACACAGACCGGATGGGGCCGAGGATATTCACGCAGGCCGCCAGACGCCGGCGCACAAGTTCCCCGGCTATCTTCTTCGCTTCACGCTGGTTCGCCGCCGTAATGTAGATCGTCACGATGCTCATGTGCCGATCATACAGTACGTGCCGTGTGCGGGCAAAAGCATTGCAGGCCTGCAAATCCGCGAAGCTCTTCGCGTCGCACTATCCACACATCGGACAGGAGGGTATGGATAATGTGGAAGGATTTGCTGATCCGGCTCGCTTTGGCGGAAAACGAATCCGGCGACTTAGAATTGGAACGTTTCCTGCTGTAAAAGAGGGTGAGAGAACGGGAGCGATGCCGTGCTGAGAAGGATACTTATAGCCCTTGCGACCGCCGGAACCGCGTTGATCCTCGCGGGCTGTGGCACGGCTGGCTTTACCTATGTCCCGGCTGTCGTCGGGCCTCTCGATGATCAGGAAGCCACCACCACGGTCGACGTGCGCATTGAGACGGATTCCTCCGTGGCCGTCATCGGGCAGCCCATCGTCTTTCGCGTATTGATCCGCAACATATCCACCCGCTCCTTCTGGTTGCCGCGCGACCCCGACCTTCTCTTCACATGGATCTATCCGAACGGCCGCCGCGACAACTTCCTCCGGGAATTTCGCGAGGAACGCTATTACTCGGAACGCGACGCTGTGCGGCTGAAACCCGGCGAGGAGCTGGTCAAGTATTTCACAATACGAACATGGTATTTCGACCGGCCCGGAATCACGGAATTCCGCGCGGTCATGCACGCGAGCCGGAACACCAATCCCGAACTGCTGCCCTTCTGGAACGGCGAGGTCCAGTCGAATTCCTTCGGCATAGACGTCAAGCCCTCCAAAACGCGCCGCTCGTTCACGGATTCGCGGCTGCCTTCCGGGCCGCAGATGGACCCGGCAGTCTTGGTCCGACCCTCAGCCTGAGTTGCTCTTCAGGCCCCGGCCCCGATCACCAGCCAGCCTCTCGCCGGAATGGTCTTTCGCCCTTTGGAAATGGCCCTGCCCCCATCCCAAATATCCCGGCCCCGCTGGGCCAGCGTGAATGTTGCGGGTTGGTCCGACGCGTTAAGGGCGACAACAATGCGATCGCGTCCCGACCCGCGAGCAAATGCCAGCACGCGATCGGAACCTGACTCCAGGGGCTGTAACTTTCCACGACGCAGCGCGCGATGATCACGCCGCAGAGCCATGGCCTTACGGAAGAAATCAAATAACGCCATATCAGGCGTCCTCAGAGAGGTCCGGCACGTGCCACTCAACGCACGTCGCTCCAGTTCGTACCTCACGTCCTCCCACAGCATCGGCTGGCGATTGTCAGGATCGTTCGCGCCCCACAAGCCCACCTCGGTTCCATAATAGATCATCGGCGCGCCGAGGTAGGTCATCTGGAAGATCACCAACTGCTTCAATACATCGATCGTCTCCGGCCGCGGCCGGGTCGTCACCAGCTTCGGATTGGCCTGCGCCCGCGACAGGTCGAAGTAACACTGCCACTCGGACTTCAACGGCAACTCGTTTTCCAAGACAGTCGCGATGCGACCGACATCGTGTGAATCCAACAGGTTCTGCAAAACGTACTGCACGTCCGTCGGATACGCGTCGACCATCCGCCCCAGCTCCTTCCAGAGTTCGGATGCAGAAATCGGGCTCGGTCCGCGGGAAAAGAACCGGACGGTTGGAAACAGCCACATGTAGTTCATCACCGAGTCGAATTCGTCGCCCCGCAGAAAGTCCGTCGCCAAGTCGACAATTTCACCGGTCAGAAACGCGTCGGGATTGATGCTCTTCACGCATCGCCGCCACGCCTTCCAGAACCCGTGCGGGACGCAGAACGCCACATCCAACCGCCAGCCGTCCACGCCATCGGATGGGTCGCCATCGCCGTCGGGATCCATCCAGCGTTTCGTGATGTCGAAGATGTAGCGGCGCACGGGTTCCACCAGGCTCCGCTCGTCGCGCGCCAACTCCGGCAACCCCTTGTGTCCAAACCAGCCTTCGTAGTCGAATGATCCATCGCGACGCCACTTCGTCACGCGAAACCAATCCGCATACTTCGATTTCTTCCCTCGCTGCTGGAGGTCCTTGAAGGCGAAAAACCGGGTGCCCACGTGATTGAATACGCCGTCGAGGATGATGTGCATGCCGCGCCGATGAATATCGGCCACAAGTTCAACGAGACAGCGGTCGGCCGCCGTCCATATCCACGATCCCGGGTGCTCCGTCTCCCCCGCCCGCGCGAGGAGGTCAAGATCGCCCGCCCGATCCGGTCCCAACGTAGGATCGACGTGATGCAGGCATGCCGCGTCGTACTTGTGGAGCGACGGCGCCATGAAGATGGGATTGAGGTAAATCGCGTTGACGCCGAGGTCCTGCAGATAATCGAGCTTCGAGCGAAGGCCGACGAGGTCGCCACCATAACGACGGCAGTAGACGGACTTGAAGAAATCCCCCTGCTCCGCCTCCCACGGCTCCTGCCGATACCAATCCTGACCCCAAGGATTGATCGACCACCCCTTGATGGGATGATCAAAGCAATCCGCCGATTGGGGATTGCTGCCGGGCGCGCCGTTACGAAAGCGCTCCGGGAATATCTGATACCAGATGGCATCGCGCGCCCACGCAGGCACCTTGGCACGTATTCGCTTGGCGGTTCGCGGCATGTGATGACTCCCGTGCGGCACAGAATACCCCGACATCGCGCACTGTTAAAGTCGCACCGCTTCGATGAGCCGGATAGCGCGCTTGATACCACAGGGAAGTGCGCTAGAATCGGGGAAGGCCAATTCGGAGGTGCTTCATGAATCATGAGAACATTCCATCCGCGCCGCCAGCCATCCCCACCCGCCGCTATACGCCTCCGGCAGAACCGTCTCGCGGCCTACCCATCGGCCTTGTGCTGGTGCTGATCGCGATACTCGCGTTCCCACTGTGGTTCTGGTTCTTCTGCCGGATCGAACCCGGCTCCAACGCAATGGCTGTGCTGATTCACAAGACCGGCAAGGACCTCCCCTCCGGTCAGATATTGGCACTGCAGCCGGACCAGAAGGGCATTCAACTCGACGTGTTGCCAGAAGGCCGCTACTTCAAGAACCCCTATTCCTGGGGTTGGAAAATCATGGGCATCACCGATATCCCTGCGGGCAAGCTCGGTGTGCGCACCCGGCTCTATGGCAAGGACCTGCCACCCGGCAGCATCATCGCCACGGACGACTCCAAGGGCATTGTCGCCGACGTGCTGCGCCCCGGAAAGTATCGCATCAATCCCTACGCCTACAGCGTGGCACTGTTTGATGCGATCACGATCCGGCCCGGCAACGTGGGCGTGATCACATCATTGGTCGGCGAGGACGTGCTGAACAACAGCACGCTGAACGCCAGCAACCGCAACCAGTTCCTTGTCGGCAAGGGCATGAAGGGCGTACTTCCTGAAGTGCTCGACCCCGGCACGTACTACCTCAACCCCTACATGGTCAACGTCGTCGAAGTGAACCTCCAGAGCCAGCGCTTCGAGATGAGCGGCGACGACGCCATCAGCTTTCTCACGCTTGACGGCTTCACCGTCATCGTCGAAGGCACGCTCGAGTATGCGCTGCGGCGGGACAAGGTTGCACTGCTCACGCACAAAGTTGGCGACATGGATGACATTCTGAAGAAGATCATCCTGCCGCGCGCGCGCGGATTCAGCCGCATTGAGGGCAGCAAGAACCCGGCCAAGAACTACATCATGGGCGATACCCGCCAGAAGTTTCAGGATAACCTCGAGGCACACCTCACGGAGAAGTGCGCCGAGTGGGGCATCGCGATCAAGTCCGTCCTGATCCGCAACATTACCCCTCCCGACGAGATCGCGAGCGTCATCCGCGACCGTGAAATCGCCGTACAGACCGCGCGGAAATACGAGCAGCAGATCGCACAGGCCATCTCCAAAGCCGAGCTGACCAAGCAGGAAATGCTCGCGCAACAGAACAAGGAGAAGGTGGAGGCCGACACCGCACGCATCCGGGCCGTGATTCTTGCGCAGCAGGACCTCGCCGTGCAGGTCACCGCCGCCAAACGTGAATTCGAGGTGGCCAAGCTGGAAAATGAAGCCGCCACCGCACAGGCCCAGGCCATCGTCGTCCGCGCCGGCGCCGATCGGGATGTGATCCGCATGCAAAACGAGGCAGACGCGGCCGTGCTGGGCAGCCAGGTCAAAGCCTTCAATACGGGCCTCAACCTGGCGCGCCATGTCTTCTATGAAAAACTCGGGCCGAAGATTGCCTCTATCCTGAGTGGAGACCAACCCGATGGGCTGGGAGGTCTGTTCCTGCCCTATGTGCCGCCGAGGAAGGAGGTGGCTCCATGAAGTCATCCATCATTTTTGTCCTGCTTGTTGTTGTTCTCCTCGCCGGCGTCTGGGGTGTCTGGCAATGGGGCTTCTGCCGCTTCTATGTCGGCACGGACCAGATGGCTGTCATCACGGCCAAGGCTGGTGATCCGCTCCCGCCCGGACAAATCCTCGCGCGCAAGGGCCAGAAGGGCGTGCAGGAAGAGGTGCTTGGCGAAGGCCGCCACTTCCTCAATCCGATCATGTTCGAGCGCGAAATCATGTCAGTCGTGATTATCCCACCCGGCAAGGTCGGGATCGTCACATCCAAGGTCGGCAAAGACCTGCCCGAAGGCGAGTTCCTTGCCGCCCCCGGGGAAAAAGGTATCTGGCGTACTGTACTTGGCCCGGGCAAGTACCGCATGAATCCGATCGGCTATAAGATCGATGTGGTGGATGCCATCAGCATCCCGATCGGCTACGTCGGGGTCGTCACCTCCCTCTCGGGCGAGCAGGCCCCCGAGGGCGAATTCGCCGCAGCCAACGAAAAAGGTGTGATGACTGACATCCTTCAGCCCGGCCTCTATTACGTCAACCCGCGCGAATACAAGGTGGACGTGCTGGAGATCGGAGTGAACCAGGTCTCCCTGATTGGCAAAGGCGGCGGCGAAGTCATCACCAAAGCCAAAATCGCCACCCAGAACCGCGCGATGAACGAGCTCCAGGACAAGGTGCTGATGGAACAGCAGGAAAAGCGCTACGACTACCTGCGGCAGTCTCGCTCGTCGGTGAGCGAACGCGAACAGAGTGCTCCATCGTCACGCTACGACAACACACAGCAGGGTATCGCTCCGGCGAAACCCGGCACCGTGGCGGGAACCGCGCCGTCGTTTGTTCTGAACCAGTTTGTGGAGTTCCCCTCGCGCGACGGCTTTGAGATCAGCCTCGACATGACCGTGGAGTTCGAGCTGCCACCCGACAGCATCGCGTGGGTGTTCCGCAGCTACGGCGACCTGCCCGCGGCCGTGGACAAAGTGATCATGCCTCAAATCCTGTCCATCTCCCGGCTGAAGGGCTCCGCCTACGGCGCCCGTGACTTCATCGTCGGCGAGGGTCGCGAGAAGTTCCAGAACGACCTGACCGAGGCACTGGCCAGAACGCTCGCCGAGCGGCGCATCATCGTCCACAACGCGCTGATCCGGCACGTTAACGTGCCGATGCAGATTCTCGAGCCAATTCAACAGGCCAGCATTGCGCAGGAGCAGGATCTGACCAACAGGGAGAAGCAGAACACCGCCAAGAAGCAGGCCGAACTCAATACCGAGTTGAGCCTCATCGCCCAGCGCGGCGAGCAGGTCGCGCAGGAGACGGAGAAGATCAAGGCCGAGGTCCGCGCCGATCAGGACAAGCAGGTTGCCGAAACCCGTGCGGAAACCATGAAGCAAGTCGCCGCAATCGAGCGGGATGCGGCCGTGGTGCGCGCGGAGCGCGTAACCAAGCTGGGCAAAGCCAGAGCCGATGTGACGGCCATGGTGGAAGGCGAAGTGGCCAACGGGTTCCAGATGAAGGTCAAGGCGTTCGGCGATCCGATGGCCTACAACCTTTGGACGCTTGCCAACAGCCTTAGCGACAAACTCTCGGTCAACATCATCCACGCGGGCAGCGGCACGCTCTGGACCGACCTCGAGAAGGCCAACTTGGGCGAACTGGGTGGCGCCACACTGATCAGCGGCGAGAAGAAATAGATGAACTACGGGCTCTGCGGGTGCAGAGGCCGAACTTCACCGAGTTCTGCAGGAGCAAGGGCCCGCGCCTGGGAAAAGTCGTAACCCCAGATGAACCGGCCCTGCAGCCGGAAATAGAGTCGGTTGGAATCGTCACTCCACGCCAGCCGCTCTCCAAGATCCAGCCGATTGTCCGACGGCACGGGATCCGAGTAGTACGCCGTGTGCCACAGACCGCCGTCCTTCACATGCACTTCGAAGTTCTGCTTCAAATACTGGGAGCGCATCAGCATGGCCGAACGCTGGCCATCAGGAGAGTCCAACCGCTGGACGATCCATCTCGGCGGGACGAGAATCTTCAACCCCACCCACAAAAGGACCAGCGATACGGCTGCCAGCACCACCCATCGAGGTACCAGAACACCCTCGCTTCGCAACAGCTTCTGGTAGTCGCGAACCATGAGACCCGTTACTTGGGCGGAAGCTCGGCGGGCGCCTCATTTGTAACCGACTCGGCCGCAGGATGATGCGCCCGAGGGAACATGGGAACAATCCACCGCCTGACATCCCGGAACGTGATAAGGACAAACACGGCAATCAGCAGGACGGTGAACACGTTCATCATGATGTTGAACACTTTCTTGCTCAACGGCCGTCGTGTCACCATTTCCCACAAACAGAAGACCACGTGCCCGCCATCCACCACCGGGATGGGCAGCAGGTTGATGATCGCCAGCGTGATGTTGATGGAACCCGTGAACGACACGGCCAGAATCAGGCTCTTCTGTACGGTCCACCAGAACATGATGAGAATCGCCACCGGTCCGCCGACAGCCTGCGACGCGACCTTTGCCTTGCTCGGCGTAACCAGCGCCTTGAGGAAGCGGAACATCGCCATCGCCTGCTGCTTGATCTGCGCCGAGGGACGAGGATGAACGATGGTATCGTAGTCGAGGTCCATCGTGTTGAACATGATGCCGATAAGCGCGCGCCCAGCCTTGGCGTCATACTTTGGAGTTACCACGATATCGATCGGCTTGTTGTCCCGAATGATCCTGGCAGGCACGGCGGTGTCGCGCGCCCGATTGACCAAATCAATCAGATGCTCACGACTGAAGAGCTTCTCGCCATTGAACTCCACCAGCATGTCACCCGATCGGATGCCGGCTTCCTCCGCACTGGAACCCGGCACCACGCTCGCCACACCACAGAAATTCATCCACCCGATGCCCGCGACGGCCCGTACGCCCAACCAACTTTTCTCGGTCGGCACCGTGATGAGCCGCTCCCCACTGACACCCCGAACCGACAGCGTTACATTCGTGCGCATCGAGGCCGCCAGGATGAACTCATCCCAGTTCGTCACATGCTCGCCATTTACGGCCACCACTTCATCGCCGATCTGTAATCCCTCGGAATAGGCGGCGCTGTTCGTTTCGATGGAGCCGATGACGCAGTTACGCTCGTGCGGGGCAGACGGCTTGCCGATCCAGAAAACAAGGTAGGCCAGGAAAATGGCGAAGAGGATATTGCCGGTCACCCCGGCCAGGGAGACCAGCATGCGTTTCCATGCCGCAACCCGGGGAAGATTCCGCGTTGCTTCCTCGGCCTTCGACGCATCGTCCATCCCGGTCGGATCCATCTGGGGCAGCGCAACGTAGCCGCCAAACGGGAAGACACAGATCTTGTAGGTCACATCCCCCACTTTTCGCTTCCAGAGCGCCGGGCCAAATCCGATGGCAAAAACATCCACCACCATGCCGCACCAGCGGGCCACGAGAAAGTGCCCAAGTTCGTGCACAAAAATCGTCGCCCCGAAGAGCAGGAGAACCATCAACAGCGTGTAGATTGTAAGCATCATGATAACTTTCCCTGCGATAAGCAGAAGCGTCGCAGCACGCTATTTCATGAACAGCCGCACGTAGGTGTACAGCGCCGGTGCCGTGAAGAGAAGGCTGTCGAGCACGTCCAGCACACCCCCCATCCCGAGAATCATCCGGCTCGAATCCTTCACCCCGGCCGCCCGTTTGAAGAGAGACTCCGTGAGATCACCAAAGATACCCAACACCACCAGCAGGACGCCGAGAATCAAGGCATCCCACACATGCATCGTCAGCATACCCAACTGCCCGCCGCTGATGGTGCGGAACAGCAGGCTGACCACAACGCCTGCCAATATGGCACCGCACAGCCCTTCCCAACTCTTCGCAGGCGAAATACGGGGAAACAACTTATGACGTCCGAAGGAACATCCGACGAAGTAGGCGCCCACATCGCTGAACTTCACGACCAACACAAGATACAGGACAAGCAGGCGGCCTTCCGCATCGCCCCACGCAGTCAGCAACTTGGTGAAGAAGTTGAAAAGATAGCCGGCGTACATGAAGCCGAAAAGGGTCGAGGCAACAGTCTCCAGTGGGCGCGGATTGTTCTTTTGCGGAAACTGCCGGAGAAACACGGCGCAGGTGACCAGGAAGAGGAGTATCCATTCCAGGTCGGATGGAGCACCACCGGACGCCCTGAGTGAGAACCACGTTGTGGCCACCAGCGCAAGACCGCTGAACACGCCCACATAGCGGAAAGCGGGGATGTTGGCGGCGCTGAGCAGTCCGTAAAACTCCCACAGCGCGAGGCCGCAAACCGCCATCAGGGCCACCACTACCCAAGGGGTTGGTAACCAGAACACGCCGGCAATCAGGGCTCCTCCAATCAGGAACCCGCTTTGTAGCCTCTGTCTGAGCGTTTGCTGCATGTTACTTCACATCACCGTAGCGTCGGCGCCTCTCGGCATACGCCTGCAACGCGGCTTCGAATTCCTTCTCGCGGAAATCAGGCCACAGCACATCCGTAATATAGAACTCGGCATACGAAAGCTGCCACAACAGAAAATTGCTCAGTCGCAGCTCCCCGCTCGTCCGGATCATCAGGTCAGGATCCGGCACATCCGGAGCGTAAAGATACTCTGCGAATTTGCGTTCGTCGATAGCGCTTGGCTTCAGCTTCCCTGCGCGCACATCTTCCGCAATCTTGCGAGCCGCGTCCGTGATTTCCACGCGGCCACCATAGCTCAGCGCCAGGGTGAGAGTGCCTTCCTTGTAGTCCTTTGTGACCTCGATTACCCGCCGCAGTTCTCTCTGGACCGGCAGGGGAAGATCGTCGATGTGTCCGATGACGCGCAGGCGTACCTTGTTTTCATGCAGTTCATGCTCCTGCTGCGTCAGGAATCGCCGGAGGATGCGCATGAGGCCTATGATCTCCGCCTTCGGCCGAACCCAGTTCTCGGAGCTGAAGGCGTAAAGCGTAAGGTACTTCACACCGGCCTTGCGGCAGGCACGAACAATGGCTCGAACGGAGTCCGTTCCCACTTCGTGCCCCTTGATGCGCGGAAGCCCGCGCCGCTGCGCCCACCGGCCGTTTCCGTCCATGATGATGGCCACATGAACTGGAATCTTGGAAGGCGTGGCTTTCACGGGGTCAATTCTTGCCGCTTCTCATGGAGGGTGCAAGCCGCAACGTACTGTCGCGCCGCGGGCCAACAGACAGGATGCCGACGGGCACTCCGGTGATTTCCGCCAGCCGCGCCACGTAGGCCTTGGCTTGCGCAGGCAGGTCTTCAAACCGCGTGATATCCTTGGTGGAGCACTTCCAGCCCTTGAAATCCTCATAGACGGGGCGGCATTTCTCCAGGATTCGAACGCTCGCCGGCACGGTGTCGTATCGCTTGCCATCGCACTCGTATGCCACGCAGATACGAATGACGTCCATGGGGTCCAGCACATCCAATTTCGTGACGGCCCAGAAATCAATGCCGTTGATCATGACCGAATAACGCGCCACAACGGCATCGAACCAACCACAACGCCGAGGACGCCCGGTGGTGGCGCCAAACTCGCGGCCGGTCTCGCGCAAAAGCGCGCCGGTTTCATCAAGCAGTTCCGTCGGAAACGGCCCCTCGCCCACACGCGTTGTGTAGGCCTTGATGACGCCAATCACCTGGTCGATCCGGTGGGGAGCAACGCCGGTTCCCACGCACGCACCGCCCGCCGTGGCGCTCGATGATGTGACAAAGGGATACGTGCCGAAATCGATGTCCAGCATGGTCCCTTGAGCGCCCTCGAAAAGGACGTTTTCCTTACGGTCGATGGCTTGATTCAGCAGCGTGATCGTATCCGCAATATGGGGGCCGAGGAAAGCCGCTGCGGCCATGTACTCGGCCTTCACCGACACCACGTCCTGCTCGGGAGCACCAAGTGCCGCCAGAATCCGATTCTGCTCGCCAAGCTTCTGATCCAGCAGGCTGGCAAGTGAAGCATCCAGCAAATCGCCGATACGAAGTCCCACGCGCGACGCCTTGTCACCATAGCAGGGCCCAATGCCTCGCTTGGTGGTGCCGATTTTCTCGCCCTGACTGCGATCCTGTTCACGGTATTCGTCTATCAGACGATGGAAAGGCATGACCATATGCGCGCGGTCGCCCACGAACAATCGCGAACCGAGTTGGATGCCCCGCTCCTCAAGCTCCTTCAGTTCGCGGACGAGCGCAATGGGATCCACGACAACGCCGTTGCCGATGATGCACTTCTTGTTCGGATGCAAAATACCCGAAGGCGCGAGATGGAGTACATAGCGGTCCTTGCCCACCTCGACGGTGTGACCCGCATTGTTGCCACCCTGGTAGCGGACAACCCAGTCCACTTCCTTCGTGAGGACATCAATGATCTTCCCCTTCCCCTCGTCTCCCCACTGAGCCCCAATCAAAACGGTATTTGGCATCCGACGGCCTCGCTTTCCACCACTTCGTGACCCGCATCAAAGCAAAGGCCCTCTTCGTAGGGAGGGCCCTGAAACGCGGCCAAAGCCTATGGGAAGCCCCGTTGTCGGTCAACGTCAAATGGCAGGTCGGTCAAGGGCCGTTCAGAACGACATCATCGACATAAAACTGCGTCCCAGACGGGGCATTTTCGAGGAAGAGACCCCACGTCTTGATCCCGGCCGGATCGAGGATTCGCCCCGCAGGCGTGCGAAAATCGTCAAGCGCCACGCAGATGCGGTTCGAGCCTGGTGAAAGCTCAAATGCCTGCTGGTAGCGGTCCGCGTAGGCTGGATTCGGCCTGTCGTCGGCACGCATCCAGAGAACAAGATTGTTCGAGGAAGGAAGATAGACTTCAACACACACACGCACCTCGCCCGCCCATGAAACCGGCAAGTCCGTCAGGAAGAGACCCGGGTAAGCGTCGTGGCCGGAAGCTTGCACCTGAAGCGCGCATTCGCCATGCGTCGCAAATGAACGCACACGGCGAACGTCACAGCCCGCAACTTCCCACCGCCCGAGCTCCAGCCAGGATTCAAACGACGCCAGCCTTGGGAAATCCTGTCGCGCCCGGTGGCGGTCAAGCATCGTTCCCCCCAGTGGAAGCATCGCCAGAAGTCCGCATGCCATGGCGGTGCCCACGAAAGCGATCCTTCTCGCCGCCCATTCAGCGCGACTCGACTCATCGAGGGCCACACCCGCCAGCACGCCACAGATGCCGAGCGCCGCATCGGTCCACTGCCCGGTCCGCCCCAGAAACGGCTGGATCACCTCCACTGCTGCGGCCGCCAGGACCAGGCTGCCCGTCACGCGGAAGGCCCATATCCGGGGATGGACAGAGTTGGACCTGCTGCGCAGAACGAGAATCGTGATGACAAGGAACAACGGAAAATGCAGCGTGTCTTCCGCGGCCGCAAAAAGGCGATCGTCAGGGCGTCGGATATCTGGAACGAACAGCAGCGAGAGCAAGGCTGTCGCGGCCAGCAGAAGCAGTAAGCGCTTCTTCAAATCACCCCGCCCCCTGCATCACGGCGACCATTTGATGCGGTACCATCGCTTGCTTGCATTGGAACTTGCGATGTCTTCGAAGGAGAAGTTTCCGCCCAATCCCGAATAGAATGTCGCCTGCTGGTTGGTCGCAACACCCGTATCCGCAGTGGCCCACTGGTTCGCATTGGTGGAATATTCCACCGTGAAATTGCCCGGTGAAGTACAATTCCACACCACGTTGATCATGCCACGCGATCTCGTTTGGCTCAGAATATCCACATCGGCGGACTGGTATCCCGCGGACAGCCGGACCACGCGGTAGAACCTGTGCGGGCCGCCGGAGGATTCCACATCCTCGTAGGTGAAATCGCCACCGAAGGTGGACTTGAAGTACGGCACCTGGTTGGGCGCCGCGCCGGTCGGGGCATTCATCCACGCCTGCTCTTCCAGCAGCAGGAGGTTGGTCGCATACTGCACCTGGTAGAACTCATCCCACGCGCCACGCCACACGATGTCGCGCAGCCCCTGATTGCGATAGATACTGGTGATCTTGAACTCGCCATAGAAGATATTGAATATCGCATCGTTCATGTCCCAGTAATTGGTATTGGAATCGGAAACGATCCGCCACCGACCCTTGTACGTGTTGTAGTACGGCTCGGTCTGCCAGAGCACGTATTCCGTGTAGGCATTCACGTTTGTGGCCAGGTCCACCCAGTTGGTGCCGCCATCACCCGAATACTGCACCCGGAAAGTGATACCGCCTGGCACGTTCTGCACGGTCCAGATCAGCGGCCAGAGACTGTTCGTATCGCCGATATACGTCGGGTCGTTCAACACGCGTGCGTACACGACAAAGTTGGTGGTGCCCTTGCTGGCAAATTCAGTTCCACCATAGGCGCCGATGTTGATGCGATTTCCGTTGGTCGCCGGCTCCTGACTGTAGCTGGACAGCGGGTTACCCTTGTCGATTGCCCAAGAACTCGCACTGTCGTTAATCCAACCCGAGTTGTCTACAAAGCGGCCGGCGGTCGACTGGAGATGAAGATCACCGGAGTCCACATTGGCAAACAGCGGATTCGTGATTGCACTGCGATAGTCATGCTGCTTCTCGAGTTGCCACGATCTGAGATCAGCATACGTTCCATAGATCGCAGACGTCTGGATGAAATGATAGACGTTATAGTCGATGAAGGCTCCGGCAATGGTGTTCGAATCGCCGGCAATGGCCGGGGACCCCGCATCCGTAATGTAGAAGATGTTGTTCTGGAAGGTGTTGTTAGCCGAGCTCTGCACCCGCAGGTTGAATCCCGTATTCCCCACGAATGTGGCATTTTCCACCAGCGTTGTCCGGGCACTCATCACATCCATGCCTCCGGCCGAATTGCACCAGAAGCGGATGTTGCGATTGGTAATCGCTGTAGTGTTCTGGTTCACGATGCCGTACGTGTTTGACTGGACGAGCAACCGTTCGGCCACGCTGTAGCGGTTCGAGTCAAAATAGACGCCGCGATAGGCCTGCCGCACCGTGAAGTCCCTCAACGTCACATGTGAAGCTTTGACGTCAAACGCATCGCTGTCGCCCGCCGTGCTGCCGCGGGAAATAATGCTGCCGCCGGCCGAGGCGTTCGTGCTGCCGCGGATGAGAAGATTGCCATACGTATCATCACCGCCACGGGACCAGATCACGCGTGTATCGGCCGATAACGAGTACACGCCGGTATCTACGAAGATCGTGTCACCGCCCTCCGTGTCATACGTGTCAAGGATGCCTTGGATGGTGTTCTTCGGCGCGTTGCTGGCCAGGCCGGAGTTGCCGGATGCCCCCACAACCGAGCAGTAGATATCGTTGGCGGATGACGCGTCGTTCACGTAGAAGTTCAGCAGAGAATTGCGCAGGGCAAACGGATAGTCCGTCTGATCCTGAACAGCCGTATTGGTCTGCAGCACAACCTTCCAGAGCGAGTAGAAGCTTGATATCCCCACGGGGCTTTCCCACGGGTATTCCTGGCTGGCAGCCGGGCGATTGCTGACAATCGTGGTCCAATTCGTGCCATAGTCGAGCGAGTACTGCAGAGCGACCAGATCGTTGCTATCGAGGTTCACAGCTACCCAGCGGATCGTGTTGGTGCCTCGCAGCACACCGCCATCGTTGATCGTGGTGGCCAGCAGCCACGCATTGGTCAGACTCTTGCTGGCTTCAGCCGTGCCGCCATAGGCACCGAGATTCACTCGGGAACCATTGGGCAACGGCTCGTTGGTGGCCACCGTCGACGGAGACCCGGCATCGATGCACGGAGACTGAGCTATATCGTTAGTCCAGTTCTCGCCATCCCATCGCCCCGCGACGGACTTGAGATGGAAATCGCCGTTCGTCTCGTTGGCGAAAAGCGGATCATGGGACAAGCTGTGCAGGTCGTTGCCGGATTCGCGCTGCCAGTAGAAGAGCCGTTCCCAGTTGCCGTTGCGGTTGCCGATCCACGCGCCATTACGCGCAATCAGATTGTTGTAGTCCGAATTGAGGGTACCGGCATCCAGGCGAATACAGAAACTGTCGGCACCATCCGCGATGATGATGTTGTTCTCCAAGGTCGCACTGCCCGTGCCGGCCTTCCGAACCTGATCACCACCGGTGGCCAGCGTGTTGTTGCGCAGGGTGATGGCAGAGCCATTGACCTGTACGGCCGGACCAACCCCTCCATAAACCAACGAACTCTCCAGCAGCGCATTAGTGCCCGCCAACGTCACCTGTCCGGCCTGCACCCTGGCACGGCGCACGGTCACAGGAGCCCCCGCAACCGAGAGGGTTCCTGTGGCCAGAGTCACATCCGCCACATCCTGATCTGCCCCATTCAGGGTCAGGTTCCCGCTTCTGAATTCAAGATTCCGCAACACCGTGCCCTGCCCCGCCACGGCCATGTGTCCACCATCAAACACGACGTCGCTGAAGTTTATGTAGCTGCCATTTATACTGAGGATGGTGGTCGGCCCCCCGCCCCACCCCGTCCTGTTGAATACCGAAGTCATGGCATTCGTATTGCCACGCACGTACACGGGGGCGCCCACCCGCCCCTGGTCGGCATTACCCATGACCGCCACGTCGGAATCCCCGATGATGTAGTTACCCGTGTCAATGTAGATAGTGTCCTCGCCCTCGATGTCGTTGTCTTCGAGCAGGCTCTTCAGGGTGGCCTTGGGCACGTAGGCGAAGATGCCCAGATTCGTGTCGCTTCCAATACCCGTCGCATAAATATCACCGGTGGGCAGGCCGTCGTTTACGAAATAGGTGAACGGCCGATTGCGCAGCGAGAACGTCAGATCCGTGAGGTCGTTGACGTTGGTGCTGCCGTTGAGCGTCAACCGCCACCGCCCGATCGGACTGGAAGGCCATTTCTCCAGCCCCGCTTCCTTCAGATCGCTTTGCCACAGGTACTGGATCCGATAGATTTCCGAAGTGCCAATATTGGTCCACGCAACACCGTCAAAGTAATCGAGGGTTACGAGGTTCGTGGCGTCCATACCACCCCACGCCCAGACAAGATAGAAGATCCCTTCATACCGGCCACCCGATGACGCGGTAATGGCGAACAGCCACTGATTGGTCCGGCTCTGGCTGGCCTCCTTGGTATTGCCATGGACGCCAATGTTCACGCGATTCCCGTTCAGCGGCGGTTCGTTGCCGTAAGGATAGTTCGTCGGTCCGGTGTCGATCAGGTAGGACGTTGCCGTATCGTTGGTTACGAAGACCCCCACCGACCGGTCGAACCGGCCGAATTCGCTGCGCAGATGGAAGTCATCACTCGCCGGATCGACGAACAATGGATCGACGCTCAGCGAATGAATATCCTGCGTCGTCGCGGCAATCCATTGCGGCAGACGCTCCATCGGCACGCCCCTCACAACGCCGATCTGGGCCCCATTCGTGATGAACAGATCGTTGAAGTCCGCGCGGATGGCGGCATTGGTCACAAGCTGATAGCAGTAATTCGTGTCGCCGGTCGCATACAGCACAGAGTTGGTGAATGCCATGCTGCCTTCACTGAGCTGAACTGAGGACTGCCCATTCTTCCACAGGATGCAACTGTCGAAGACGTTGTCCCCGGCAGAACCGGCCACGACACCATTGCCCGTATGCCGGGTGACGACAGAATGAGCGATGCGGTTGCCGGAACTCTGGAAGAATCGGACACCCGCCGCGCCGCCGTCGCGAATAAGCAAATTGCTGATCACGTTCGCCCCGCTCGACAGTTCAAACGAGAGGCCATAGTCCACGTTCTGCAGGGTGAAGTCCCTCACCAGCATGTACTGCGCGGACTTGAAGTGGAACCCCACGCTCCCAACGAAGGCCGTATGCGCCCCCTGTAGCACTGACCCACCCCAGACCCAATTCGTGCTGCCCACGATGGACACCCTCGCCGTACTGACACCGCTCAGCACACTGCCGATAAACAACTCGTTGGTCAGCGGATAGAACCCCGTATCCACCAACACCACGTCGCCGCCATCCAGATCGTAGTCGAGAATTTCCTGAATCTCTGTCTTCGGAATATTCGATGCCAGGCCCGAGTTGGCAGGATCGCCCGGTGCAGAACAGTAAATATCGCCGGTTGTATCCGCGTCGTTGACGTAGAACGTGATGGGGCCATTGCGAAGGATGAACGTCGTGCCGATGGTGTCGGCGATATTCGTCTGATCTTGGTAGACGACTCGCCACAGGGCAATCGGTGTTGAGGGGAAGGTTGTCGGGGTCCAATCATACCCGTTCTGAGTGGCCACAAGATTGCTCGCCAGCACGACCCAACTGGCCCCAGCATCCTCGGAGTACTCAACCCTGACCCGATCCGCTGCGGTGAACCCGCGGCTCAGCCAGTACAGCTTCTTGGTTCCGCTGACAATACCGCCGTCGTCCATGCTGACCGCAAAGAGCGCGCGGGATGCCGCCGAAGTCACGCTCAAGCTCGCCTCGTTGGTATTACCATAGAGGCCGACATTCAGGCGGGATCCGTTGGGTAGCGGCTCATAGACATAAGAGTCGCCGATCCGTCCCGCATCGATGGCCCACGACGTATTGCTGTCGGTCACCCATGTGTTGGTAGCCCAGCGTCCGCGTTCGCTCTGAAGATGGAAATCGCCCTCGGCCGGCTTTGCGAACAACGGGTCGACAATCACGCTGCTCTCATCCACGCCAAGGTTGCGTTGCCAATCCTGCAGCTTGCGATAGCTCTGGCTGCGATACTCGTCCCGTCCCAGGACGGCGCCATTGGTCCGCCACAATATGTTGAAGTTGGCCGACAAGGTTCCCTGCGACACACGATAGAGGAAACTATTCGATATGGTCGAACTGATGACGGAGTTATAGAAACCAAACACACCTTGCCCGAGGTTGAGTCCCCCGCTCTGATTCTCCGACAGCACGCCTTGATTCCAATCCGCGCTCAGATCACCACCCCCGACCGACAACCCCCAACCGGCATTACCCCAGGACGCGCAACGATCGAAGCTGCCCTGCACCAGTTGCTGTGCAGAGATGCCGTCGCCCAAGTTCCCAAACGCTTCAATCCCTTCAAAGTTGCAGTACAGGGAATTGTCCAGTCGTAGACCCGTGGCGAATCCCGTGAACCGGAGGTTGGCCACATCCACGTATCGCGTATCCGTCATCCGAAGGCCGTAGGTCACGAATCCGCCGCCGTCCAGCACCGTACCACCACGTACACTATTCGTGCTGCCCAGGATTCGGATGATCCCGTTGGAGATGCCACGATTGATCTCACCCAACACCATGCTGTTGGTGAGGTAGTAGTAGCCCGTGTCGATGTACACGGTGTCCTCGGCCGTGATCGGGTAGAGCTGGAAGGCGGCGGCGGGATCGTCCAGCGGTGCGCTGTTGGTTAGGCCACTGTTGGACCCGCTGCCCGGCGCGTGGCAATACATGTCGCCAATCGTATTGGTGTCGTTGACGTAGATGGTCAACGCCTGGTTCTTGATGATGAACTCCTCATCCACTGTGTCCGTGACACCCGCATTGTCCTCGCTGGTCACTCGCCACAGGGCATGAAGGGTCACAAGCTCGCCCGAAACATCCCACCGATAGCCATCACTCGAGACCAGCACATTACTGTCGATCACACTCCACACGGCACCACCGTTGCGCGAGTACTCCAAACGAACGCGGGACGTATTGGTCATGCCGCCGTGGAGCCATCGCACGGTGTTCGTCCCGCGGATGGTTGTGCGCGAATTGAAGGACACCGCCAGCAACCACGGATTTGTCTCGCTGAGACTTGCATACCCCGTGTTGCCGTAGCATCCGATGTTGACGTTGCTGCCATTGGGCGGCAGCTCGTTTGTGTATACACTGGTGGGATTGCCGGCGTCCAGCAACGGCGAGTTGGTCATGTCATTCGTGAGGGATCCGTCCGCCAGGAATCTTCCGCTGCGACTCGCCGGATGGAAGTCTCCGTTGATCTTGTCAGCGAAAAGCGGTTCATGCGTCAGGCTGTGGACGTCCTGCGTAACACCCACCTGCCAATCATAAAGCGTGGGGTAGTTCTCACTGCCACCCACCAGCCGTTCCCGCTCCGCGACAAGGGCGGAATCCGACACAAGCATGTCGTTGTAGTCGGACTGCAGCGAGGACAACGCCGTCTCCCGATCAATCGTGTAGATCCGGTGGCCCGAACCCGCGGCGTACAGCACACTGTTACGAATGGTGTTTGTGCCGGCCTTTGTCATGACCAGCGCCGATGCGTTCCCGGCCATCACGCCGTTGTTCCACGTGAAGGAGGATTCCTCATTGATGACACCGACGCCGCCGGTGGTGCCGTTGTTCCACGCAAGACAATTCACAAACTCAAGGCCATCGGAACGCTTGGCCTCAAATCCGGCAATCGCGTTTCCTTCGCTCCGTATATTCTCGATCCGGCAGTCGTCGGCATCCTCGGCATACACACCCACGCCCGCATTCCTCACCGTCAGGTGCCGGAGGTTGATGCCCGCGGCCCGTTGCAGATAAATGCCGTAGGCGCCAAGCTGGGCGGTCTGGCGGTTCAGGATGGTCCCCCCCGCCCCGAAATTCGTACTTCCGACAATCGTGACCCTGTTGGTTCCATATCCCGAGTCGAGATCCCCGATTCGAAGATCGGCGTCCATCAGATACTCACCGGTATCGACGAAGATGACGTCCACGGGCTCCAACTTGTAGGCGTCGATCACTTCCTGGACACTGGCCTTCGGCCAGTAAGGCGTTGTCCCCGGCAGCGCCGAGTTGCCCGGAACCGTGGTATACACGTTGCCGTTGGTTTCAGCGTCGTTAACGAAATACCAGATGGATCCGCTGTTATCGCGCATGACGAAAGGCACGCGCGATGTGTCGCTGATGCTCGAATCTCCGGTGGATGCGATGCGCCACACACCCGCAGCGCTCCGGCCGAAGTTCGTGGTGTCCCAACAGTAGTAGCCCAGCGACGCCGCAACGTTGGTCGCAATATTCGTCCAGATATCCACGCCGCTGACCGCAGCAAAATCGAGATAGACATATCCGCCGGTCAGGGCCCCGCCTGCCACCCAATACAGACACTGCTCTCCCTTGACCGAACCACCGTCATCCAGTGTGATCACCGTCAGCCAACTGTTGGTGGGGGTCTTGCTCGCCTGCCACGAGTTGCCGTAGAGACCGATATCGATACGATGACCATTGGGGTCCAGTTCGTTCGTCCACGCCGAAGACGGATCGCCCGAGTCAATCAGACGTGAGAACTCCTGATCATTGGTCCAAGCCTTGAGGATGGGATCATAGCGCCCACCCGTCCGGGTCGTGCGCAGGTGGAAGTCACCCGCAGGCGCGTTTGCGAAACCAGGATCCATGGACAGCGTATGCGTATCCTGGCCGGAGGCCTTCGCCCAGAAGTGTACGTTTTCGTAAGGGTTGGTGCGCCCGGTCAACCCCTGGCTTTCCATGATGGCACCCGCCAACGCCCCCTCCGAAACGAAGATGTCATTGTAGTCCGATACGCGCACGCCATTCACAATGAAGTTGGCCACCGCGTTGGACCCGAAGGACGCGATCACGCTGTTCTTCACCGTAAGATCATGCGTCGAGAACGGGGCCGCCTGCTGATGCACACCGATCACATTGGACCAGAGCACACCGCTCGTCCAATCCACGTCGCGAGACAAGTAAACCGACAACCCGCGTTCCGAGCATCCCCGGGCCACGCAATGCTCCATGGCCATCGAATCAGAGAGATCAATATCGAAGCCCCGCGCGCAGTTCTCCGCTCGCACCCAATCCGCACGACACTGCTCCGAGTAGTACACGCGAACGCCTGTGTCCGCATTCCGAACCGTCAGATTGCGCAACGCCACCCCGGGCGCTTCGCTGATGTTGAAAACATAGCCCCCACCATACTTGACCAGCACCGTGCCGCCGAGCGACTCATTGGTGCTGCCGACAAAAGACAGACGGTTGGTCTCCGGGCTGCTTCGCAATGTCACCAAGTTTGTGCTGTCCCACGCATCAAACCTGTCCACCGCGATGTCCTCCGTCAGGAGGTAGTTGCCCGTATCAATATAGACCGTGTCGCCGGGTTCAAGATCCCAATTACGCAACAGCGTCACCACGGAATCCAGCGGCTGGTTCGACACGGCACCGGAATTCGTGTAGCTGCCAACCCCCGCGGAGTAGACGTCTCCACCTGTAGAGGCGTCGTTCACGAAGAAGGACAACGGACTGTTGCGCAAGGCAAACAAGGCATCGGTGCGGTCCTGAACACTTGCTTCCGTGGTGGCCATGATCCGCCACATCCCCTGGATAGAGGACGGATAGGAGCGCGTGTCCCAGACATAGAACCCGGTGTTGGCGGCAACATTGGTCACGATCACCAGCCATGTTTCCCCGGCGTCCGGCGAGTAATCCAATCGAACCGTATCCGACGTGACAGCTCCGCGCGCAAGCCAATTCAGTGTGAAGGTCCCTTCCGCCCTTCCCCCATCGTCCAGCGAGAGAGCGCGCAGCACCGAGTTGGTCGGCGTGCGACTGGCCTCCGTCGAGTTGCCGTACAAACCGATGTTGCGCCGACTGCCGTTCGGAACTGTCTCGTTGGTAAATGCAGCCGTCGGCGTCCCTGCGTCCACCAGGGGAGACGTGACCATGTCATTGGTGAAGGAACCCGAAGCAACCACGTACCGGCCTGTCGAACTCTGGAGGTGGAAATCACCCAATACCGCGTTCGCAAAAAGAGGATCGCAGTTCAGGCTGTGCCGATCGTAGCCAATGTCACGCGCCCAACGCGAGACCGTGTGATAAATCACGGGGAACGGTGTCGCCGGGGAGTAGGCCACGCGGGCGCCCTGCACGAGATAGAGATCGTTGTAGTCCGACTCTGGCACCGCCGTCGGCAGATAGCTGTAGGCGTAACCATTGGTGCCAAAGACGCCGATGACGCTGTCCTGCACCGTCACGCCACCACCGGCCACATACACGCCGTACGTGTTGGACCACAGAACGCCGTTCTCCCAAGTCACGTTGGGCGAATCACTGTACACACCTGAATCTGCGTTACGCGCCATGCAATGGGTAAGACGCGCACCCCGGGCTTCCGTCAGACTGAACCCTCTTGACCCACCCACCACATTGATCCACTCCAATCCCGCGTCGTACGACTTGCTGACCTCCACGCCGATGGTTGCATTTCGAACGGACATGTTGCGAAGCTTGACGCGGTGGGCCTGCGATACAACAAAGGCCACACCCAGATTCTGACGGTCAATGACGGTCCCGCCCTTCGCTTCGTTCGTGCTCCCCTGGACCACCACGTAGTCGGTGTTGGAATCGCCGGCATCGAACTGGTTGAACACGATATCCGTGAAATTGGTGTAGACCCCCGTATCCACGTACAGAATGTCTCCCGGCTCCAAGTCCCATGCACTGAGCAACGACTGCACAGACTCCTTGGGTTGTCCCGGGAGAAGACCCGAATTGGTGGAGCTGCCCGATGAAGCACAGTAGACATCCCCCGAACGGCTCGCATCGTTCACATAGAACGACAGGGCATTGTTGCGCACCGCGAAGTAGACATCATTCTCGTCGTATACGGTCGGCTCGTTCTCGCTGGCCACCATCCACACGCCCTGCAACGTCGATGTCTGTACCACGGTGTTCCATGGATATGATCCATTTGCAGCCAGCCCTGTCGCCAGTGTCTGCCAGGTCGCACCCGCGTCCGGCGAGTACCGCACCTGCACGGTGTGGCCCGTAGCCAGGCCCGTGGCCAGCCACCGGAGCACGTAGTTCGTGCCATCGGCAATGCCGCCGTCGTTCAGCGTCAACACGGTCAGCCGAGAGTTGGTGGGACTCATGCTGGCTTCCGTCGTGTGCCCATAAAGACCGATATTGCGCCGATATCCGTTGGGCGCGGGCTCATTGCCGAACGACGCCCCTGGCGCGCCGGCATCGATCAATAGGGAGTATACTGTGTCCGTGACGACGTGCGTACCCGCCGCCCTGCTGTATCGGCCTGTCGCGCTGAGAGGATGGAAGTCGCCCGCTCCCGGATTCACAAACCCGGGCTCGTGACTGAGACTGTGTACGTCCTGCGTCGTGGCGCGCGACCAACGCGATACCGAGTCGTAGATCAGGTTGAACGGCGTCGCCACGCGCTCCACCACGTAGGCGCCGTTGGATGTGTACAGGTCGTTATAGTCAGCCCGGAGGGTGCCCCCTCCCAAACTGTAAACAAAACTATTCGAACCAAACGAGGCGACCACGCTGTTGGAAACAAAGACTGAACCCAGCATCGTCGGATAGGCATCCTCACCCGCCAGATAAATCCCCGTTCGATTCGACCACAACACGCCACTCTCCCACACCGTGTTACTGGAAATGACGTTGCGCAAACCGTAGGCGCTGGCCCCGATTGCCGTGCAGTGCTCAAAACGCGTCTCCCCGGACAGCCGCAAGCCGAAGGCTGTCGGCACATTGCTGACGATCAGCCACTCCGCCACACAACCATACGCTTCCGTGAACTGCACGGCCGTGGTCGCCACGTTCTGCACCTTCAGATTCCTCAGTTCCACGGCCGCCACCTGGCGCAACTGCAACCCGTAACCGGATCCGGCCGCATCCAGGACGGTGCCCCCGTAGCCGTAGTTCGTGCTGCCACAGATGATCACGGTTGTGGAGGTAGCCACGGAACCACCGTCAAGCTGTCCGATTTCCACACGCCCCAACGATCCTGTGTAAACACCAGTGTCCACGTAGACGATATCTCCCGCCTCAAGATCCCAGGCATCCAGGATGCCCTGCACGGAGTCCTTGGGGTTCTCGCTGCGAAGGCCGGTGTTGGTGGCCAACCCCAGGCCAGTCGCATACACGTCACCCACAGGATTCGTGTCGTTCACGTAAAAGCTGAAGTTGGTGTTGCGCAACATGAAGTAGACATCGCTGTCATCCTGCACGCCGGCATCCATCTCGCTCTGAATGCGCAGGAGGCCGAACAAGCTGGACGTCGAAATCAACGTGTTCCATGTGTACTGCCGGTTTGTGGCGGCCAGCCCTGTCGCCAGCGTCTGCCAACTTGCGCCGTCGTCGGGCGAGTAACGAAGTCGTACCGTGTGCGTCGTGGCAGCCCCTCGCACCAGCCAGGTCACCACGTAGTTCGTCCCGCGCACGACACCACCATCGTTCGGCACGGCCACCGTCAACATTGCATTGGTGGGTGTCTTGCTCGCTTCCAAGGTTCCACCGTAGAGTCCGATATTGATACGCCCACCGTTCGGCAAGGGTTCATTGGTGACGACCGTCAGCGGGTCACCCGCATCGATCAGAATGGAATTGTCAGTGTTGTTCGTGACGAAATCGCGCACAGCCGGATCAAAACGTCCCGCCGTACTCCTCAGGTGGAAGTCCCCCGCACCGGCATCCTGAAATCCCGGGTCATGACTCAGGCTGTGCACGTCCTGCGTTGTGGCCTGCGTCCACGAGGGGAGATTCGGATGGATCAGGGCATAGGGATAGGTCGATCGCAGCCCGACATGGGCACTGTCGCGGGCAAAGATGTTATTGTAATCGGCCATCAATGTTCCGGAATCCAGGCGGTACGCGTAATGCCCCGACCCGAACGAACCGATGATGGTGTTGGATACGGAAAGATCGCTGAGAGGAGCCCCTGCCCTCGACGACAGATAGGACAGCATGACGCCATAAACATTGGACCAGAGAACGCCATCCCGCCACTGCACGTTGGTCGAGGACACGATGTAGAGACCACTGGTCGCCGCGTGGCGCGCCGAGCAGTGAGCAAAGTACACGTTCGGCGAGACCTCCGCTTCAAATCCCACGGACCCGCCGATGGTGTTGACCCATTCCACCCAGCAATTCGTCACATTGGCCAGTTTGAGGCCCACACCCGCATGGCGAATCTGGAGATGACGGAACTCCACGTTCCCCGCCCCATTGGCGTAGACGCCGTAGGCCAGATTGCTCTGACCATCCAGCACGGAACCGCCATAGGCCATGTTCGTGCTGCCCTGGAAGAGAATGCGGTTCGTCGTCTCGCCCAGTATGCTGTTGCCCACCGTCAACAGGTTCGTCAGATAGTAGACGCCCGTGTCCACCAGAACCCGATCGCCCGGAAGCAGATCGTATCGACTCAGGATGGCCTGCACCGAATCGAGCGGCCTGTCCTCCGAAAGACCCTTGTTGGTGGAGCTTCCCTCCCGGGTGCAATACACGTCGCCGTTGGTCGATGCGTCATTGACGAAGTAGGCCAGGGGCTCGTTGTTCAAGGAGAACAGGTTGTCGGTCTGATCACGTATGGCCGGGTTGTCCTGGCTCGTAATGCGCCACACGCCCCTCGTGGAAGATCGGTATTCCGTCGTACGCCACTCCACCGTACCCGATGACGCGCTGACATTGGTCGCCACATTCGACCACGTCGCACCGCCGTCAGCAGAGTAATCCACATACACTAGGCCGTTGGTCGCCGAACCGCCCGCCACCCACCGGATGTCGTTCGTCCCGCGCGCGATACCACCGTCATTGTACGTCAACGCCACGAACCAGCCGGCTACAGGGCTCCGGCTCGCTTCGGCGCTTCCGCCAAACAACCCGATGTTCACGCGCCCCCCATTGGCCCCCGACTCGTTGCCGACACTCCAAGCCGGATCGCCGGCATCGATGAGATAGGAATAGTCGGCATCCGTCGTGACAAAGGTGCCCGTGGCGGGATTGTAGCGACCCGCAGAACTGCGCAGATGGAGGTCCGATGCCGGCGAGGAGAAACGGGGATCATGACTGAGGGTATGAACATCGTTGCTCGTGCGCTCCTGCCAACGACTCAGCGTCTTGCTGATCACGCCCCCATCCAGAGCCACATAGGCCCCGTTGCCCGCCACCACGTCGTTGTAGTCGCCGCGGATCAGCGCATTGGAAACTCCCGTAAAGATATAACGCCCAACCCCCGAGGCCTGCAGAATACTGTTCGTAACGGCCAGGCTGCCACCGCTGTGATAGATTGCGTCTGACACGTTGGACCAGATCACCGAATGCACGACCTCGACGCCTGCAGCTCCCTGGCTCGACATGCCGCGGCCGCCGTTGGCTGTAAACACGCACCGCTCAAGCCTCGCATTGCTGGTCTCCACCATCTCAACACCATTGCTCACGTTCGCCATGGCCCATATCTGCCCGGCAGACACATGCGCTGCTCCCTCCAGCCGCAGTCCACCAAAGCCGCCGCGCAGGGTGAGATTGGAAACGGCCACCCAGTTGGCATACGATGCCGCCAATCCGTAGTAACCCGCATTGGTGTTCCCCGCGTAAAGAATGGTGCCCGTGCCCGGCCTGTTGGTGCTGCCGATGATACGCATGGCCTCGTTGGATGAACCTGAATCGCGCCGTGACACCGTTGGCGTCGTACTATTCGTGTAGGAACCCGTGTCCACGTAGATGCGATCGCCGGGCTCCAGGTCAAAAAGATTCAGCGCCGCACGAAGCGAATTCAGCGGCCGATTGGAGGATGCCACCCAATTCGTCGCGCTTCCCAGGCCACTGCAATAGGCGTCGCCCGAACTGCTGCCATCGTTGACGTACAACACCAGGTTGGTATTCCGCACACTGAAGAAGTTGGTAGTCTGATCAAACACACCCACGTCATTGGTGCTCGTGATCTTCCATAGACCGGCCGGCGTGTCGTTCGTCGTCGTCGTATCCCACGAGAAGCTCTCCTGATTGGCCGCCAAACGGTTGGTCAGCACACTCCACGTAACGCCGCCGTCCGGCGAAAACTCCACACGAACCGCATGACTCGTCGCACTGCCACCCGCCACCCAATGCAGTGTGGCTGTCCCCTTGACCCAGCCACCACCGGCAAGACTCGCTGCATGCAGCCAACTCGCCGAACGCCCCTTGCTTGCCTCCTCCGTGTTGCCAAAGAGGCCAATGTTCACACGACTTCCGTTGTAGGTCGGCTCATTGGTCCACGAGGATTGGGGATTGCCACTGTCAATCAACGGGGACGTGACCGCATCAAGCACCCACCCCACCCCCGGCTGATAGCGCCCCTGGCTGGTCTCTGTCTTCAAATGGAAATCGCCACTGACCGGGTCGGCAAACTGCGGATCCACGCCGAGACTGTGCCGCTCCCAGCCCGTATCGATCGTCCACGCAGCCACGGAATCCTGGTTGCGACCCACCGACGCAACAAAGCCGACGACCCCATTGCTTTCCGCAAACAGGTCGTTGTAGTCACCCACAATATTTGTGCTCGTGGCGGCATGGTAGCCGTACGCCGTGGAACCAGAGGCCACCACGATGCTGTTGGTAACCGAAATCAGGCCTCCGGAGGCCCTGATGCCAGCACCGCCATTTTTCCACAAGACGCTGTGCGTCATCAAACCGTCCGAATCGGTCATCGACAAGCCGTCACCGGAATTGACGGCAGCGACGCAACGATCGAACACCATGCCCACGCAGTTCTGCACCAGGAAGCCCGTGCCGTTCCTCATCGAGCCCACCCGCACAAAGCGATTGCTGATGCCGCTGCTCACCTGCACGCCCACACCTGCGTTGGTGACGCTGATATCGCGAATCTCCAGGTACGAGGCCGTGATGTTGAGACCCACACCGGTGCGTTGCCGGTCGATGACGGTACCCCCGGCCACCACATTCGTGCTGCCCTGGATGATCACCGGACTGTTCGTATCACCCTGATCCGACACACCAATCGACTGGTCCTCATTGTAATAGTAGAGGCCCGTATCCATGTAGATGATGTCGCCCGGCTGCACCTCGTGGGCGTTCAGCAAAGCTTTGAGCGTAGCCTTGGGGCCATTGCTTGACGTCCCCAGATTGAAGTCGTTGCCCGGCCCGGAGCAGTATATGTCGCCATCGGTGATGGCATCGTTCACGTAGTACTTGTACGGTCCATTGCGAAGAATGAAGTTCGTTTGTGTCGTGGAACTGGAAATCGATGTGTTCGTTTCGCAGACCACGCGCCATCGCGCGCTCCGTGTCGAACCATAGCTGGCATTGGTCCAGATGTAGTATCCGTCCGAGGCAAGGATGTTGGTGGCCACCACGCTCCAGTTCTCACCGCCATCGGGCGAATACTCGACACGCACGGTCGTCGAGCCTGCCATCTGTCCCGCATTCCAGTAGACCGGGTCCGTCGGTACATTCAGCGTACCCCCGTCAACGTAATTCAGCACCTGCAGCCATGCGTTCGTCCTGCCTTTGCTCGCCTCGGCCGTATTGCCCTGAGATCCGGCATTGAGCCTGTTGCCATTCGGCGGCAACTCGCTGGCATAGCTGGCCATTGGATCGCCAAAATCTACGGCGGGCGACGTGTTGGTGTCCGTGGTGACAAAACTGCCCAGGGTTGGATCGTATCGACCCGTCTCACTCCGCAGATGGAAATCCAAATTGGCCGCATCGAAGAATTGGGGATTGGCCACCGTACTATGAGCCTGCCCTCCTGCTCCCTTCTGCAAAGCCGCCAGATTGCCATAGCCCGTTGCAATCACCGTGTTCCAGAACAGGTTGTAGTCGCCCGGGGCATCGACGCCAAACGCCGTGCCACCGCTCATGATGCTGTTGCTGACCGACATGCCTGTGACATAGAACGCGTAGGTGTTGCCATAGCTCACGCCATTCTTCCACGTGTTACCTGAACCCGCGGTTCCACCAGGCCCAAAGCCTTCGACACCGGAGGACGAGTTGTTGGCTGCAACGCAGTTCTCAAAACGATTGCCATACCCCAGCGTCCCTCGCACCCCGGAGCTGTTGTTCTTGAACCACATGCCGACAAACTCGTTGGAATTTGCAGCGTTCAGCAGTTCCAAGCCGTAGAAAGCATTTTGAAGCACCAGATTCTCCATCCGCCAGTAGTTAACCCCATCCATGTAGATGGCCCGCATGTTGGTATTCGTCGGATTCAGAATCGATCCGCCCGCCACCATGTTGGTGCTGCCACGCACGATCACCGGCGACCCGGGAAGGCCCTGATCCGTGCGCGACGGAGTGATGGCATTCGTCACGCGATAGGTTCCCGTGTCGACATACACCAGATCGTTGGGACTGAGATGATAGGCGTCCAACACGGCCTGCAATCCGGGCAACGGCTGGCCCCTCGTCAGACCGTGATTCGTGACAGCCCCGACGCTGCTGCAATAGGCATCATTCACCGTGCTCGTGTCGTTCACGTAGAACACCATGCGGTCCGTCACACTGGTCTTCCAGGAGATGGGCCCATCGGACATATCCCGCACGTTGTTATCCGCGTTCAACACCACCCGCCACCGCCCCACCCCCGAAACCACGTTGTTCGTCCACAGATAGGACTGATTGGTGATCGAGACGTTGGTGACGATGGAATACCAGGTGGTCAGGTTGGTTTCGTAGGCATACTCGAGTTTCACGGAAACCGTGGAGGAAGTCTGGCCATAGGTCCAAGCCAGGCGCCCCGTGACGAGAAACGTGTCGTAGCCGTTGTAGTTCAGAACCGTCAGCCAGGTGTTCGTACGGCCTTTGCTGGCCTCGCGCGTATTGCCGTAGATACCCGCGTTAAGCCTGCTGCCGTCCGGAGGTGGCTCGTTCGTGTAGATCCCGGCCGAACCGAAATCAACCAGCACGGAGTAGTTGGTATCGCTGGTAACATACGCGCCCGAGCCCGGATCAAATCGGCCGGTGCGACTCCGCGGATGGAAATCGCTCCCCGTCACATTGGCAAACTGGGGATCCGCCACCGTGCTGTGCCCAAAATCACCCGTCGCGGCCTGCAACTCGGACAACACCACCCCCTCCGGCGTCAGCAGCGTGCTCCAAAACACATTGTAGTCGCCACGAGCACTCAGGCCGAAGGCCGTCCCGCCCATGATTACGCTGTTCGTCACCGAGAGGCCGTCGACATAGAAGCCGTACACGTTCCCATAACTGAGACCATTCTTCCAAAGGTTGCCTGACCCCGTAGTACCCCCGGGCCCAAAGCCCTGCACACCCGCATAGGAGCAACCGATGGCCGAGCAGTTTTCAAAGAGGTTGCTCGATCCCGATGTTCCCCGCACACCGGAACCGCAATACAGGAACCGCACCCGAAGGAATTGATTATAATCGCTTCCAGTTCCCAGTTCGACCCCGTACTGCCCACCAGCCTGAAACGTCATGTCCGCAAAACGGCAGTAGTCGGCGTTGTCCAGATTCAGAATATTCGGAGAGCCGCTCTGCGGCACAAGGACCGTGCCGATCGTCTTGTTGGTGGACCCGCGGAAATCAACGTACCCCCCCGCCGAACCGCCATCTGCAGAAGTCAGGTAGAGGAAATTATTGGTGTAGGTGCCCGTGTCAATCCACACGGTCTCGCCGGGTTCGATGTCATACGTGCTGAAGAGGTAGGCGAGGGTGAGGGCCGGAGTGGCCGCATTCGTTCCGCGACCCACGGCATCCACGCCGGAGGTCGAACAGTAGATGTCCCCGCTTGTACTCAGGTCGTTGACGTAATAGGTCGTGGCCGACGAATCCAAGACCGCCGCCAAAGACACCGCTACCACGCACCAGCGCAGTAATCTCATTGAGAATCCTCGTTGTGCGCCAACAGTTTATGCATTCAAATCAGCCGCCTGCACCCCAATAGCTAACGTACTCGGCCCAGAGGGCCAAGTAAAGCAGATGAGCCGCGTAACAGGTGCAATTTGAGACGGCCCCAAAATCGCTACGCCGCCTTCTGCCACTGAACACGATAACGCCCGCGCAAGGCATCAACCAAGGCCATGACGGTGGTCACATTCAAAGCCACGAACATATAGGCGGCTGCGGGAACCCTCACCCGCCACCCCCGGCGTGCCCCCACCCACCCCAAAAGCGCAACCACATAGAAACTCACCTGGCAGCCCAACAACCCCTTGTACAAGCCCTGCCCCATCACCAGTGCGTTGGCTAGGAACGCACCCCCCAACAGCACGGGGGACAACAGCCTGAGCATCTTGTGGGACACAAACTCGAACCAGATCGGATTTCGCCACGGCAGCAGCCATCGAGGATAGAGCCGAATCAACTGGCCGTTTCCCGCAATGGTCCTCCGCTTTCGGATGCCTTCCTTCTCTGCGGATTCCGAAGGCTGGTCGTACACCACGGCACCCGGCTCAAAGACGCATCGGTAACCAGCTTCAACGGCCTGCATCGGGATGGCCACATCGTCCAGCAACGCATCACCAGGGATTGGCCTGAACAATCTCTTTCGGATGGCATAAAAGGCGCCCGTCGCGCCGGGCACCGACCTGAACAATGCCTCATTCCGCCGGATGAACTTCTCGTAGTTCCAGTAGAATCCAATACCAGCCGCCGTTGCCCCCTCGCCGTCGGAAAAAACCAATTCGCCCGAAATCACTCCCACGCGTTCATCTGCGAAGCCTTCCAGCAACCGACCCAATGCCCCGGAAGCCAACGTCTGCCGGGCATCCATCAACACAACAACGTCGTGCGTACACTGCGGAATCAGGTCGTTCAGAACCGACGGCTTTCCCCGCCGCTCCGCGAACTCAACGACCTTCACACGTGGATCCGAGATGGCCCTGAGCCTCGCCACCGTGTCATCCGTCGAACCATCCGATCCAACGAGGACCTCTGCCACAAGCGCCGCATCCGGTGACGCTAACAACTGTTCCATTTTCGAGCAGATCAGCGACGCCTCATTGCGAACGGAAATCACAACGGACACCTGCCCCGTAAAGGCCGCCTTCGCAACAGGATGCGGCACAAGCCGCGCCGACAACCACACGAGAAACGGATACCCCGCATAGACGTAGAATACGCCTCCCGCGCAAATCCAGAACGTGGCCTCGATCAAAGGTCGCATGCAATCCCCTACTCGAAAGGAGTGTGCCGTCCATGAAGAAGGATTTTCATCCCCTTCCGGAAAAGGCGCACGAGGAACGGCGGCTCATCCACATACTTCTCCACCAACACCTTGTTGATGTAATGAAGATCGCACTTCTCGCTGATGCGCAGCCATAGCTCGTAATCGTCAAAGTAGAATGAGGGATCCCAGAACCCGACCTCATCCAGCAAGGCTCGCGTGTGCACCACGCAGTCCGTGTCGATGAAGTTGTACCGCTTCAGTTTCTCTTTCGAGTAGCCGTGCATCCAGCGCTGGAAAGGATTTCCAAGAATCAGCCGCCCCGTATGCTTATCTCGATATGTGCAGCGGCAGTACACGAACCGCGCACCGGCATTCGCTCCGAGGTACGTCACCATGGTGGACAAGAAGGATGGCCGGTAAGCATCGTCGTCGTCCAGGTAGGCAATGAGCTTCCCGCGCGACATCTGTTGTATGGCATGATTCTTGGCGATCGCGCCGTGGCTGCCCGCCGGCGATTTCTCGGGCAGGTTGTAAAAATGCAGCCGCGGATCACCATAGGCTGCGATCACTTCCGCCGTGTTGTCCGGCGTGCAGTCCCCGACGATGTTCATTTCCCAGTCTGCAAAAGTCTGGGCCCGGACTGAATCAACCGCCCGACGAAGTATCTGTGCCCGATTATACGTGCTGGTAACGATGCTCACAACGGGCGCACCGGTCGATATTGTCGGTTTGTCGTTCATGATTTCCGAACTTCCCAACGGAGTTAACCTCTTAGCAAATAACGGTTAACGAATCACGCCGAATGTGTAATGATTCCGTCTACGACATCATGACGACGTCTCATCAGCCATCAGCCATCGGCCGTCAACCGTTGCCCCCCCGCATTCTCACCAATATGACGTTCTGGCAGAGCGAGACGTGGACCCACAGCACAACCAGCATCTATCAGCAGGGATCATCAGAAGGCGGCTTGTCGCCGTGGCGCGAGGCCCTGACGCTCTGGCAACGCGCAGGCGACTTTGACGTCGTCGTCACACTTGGCGACCGCACCAGCTTGCTTTACGGCCTGCTCTGCTGGATCACGGGACGTCATTCGCGCCAGATCATGTCAGAAATCTTCATCGATACCCCGCGTCCCGCCAACCCCTGTTGGCTCCTGAAGCGCTGGTTCTATCGGCGCATCGCGCACCGCTGCACGGGTATTCTTACCAACTGCTCCGCAGAGATTCCCGCCATCGCTTCCCGTTTTCGAATCGGAACCGACAAACTTCGCTACGTGCCCCTGCACACCACCATCGCGGAACCGCGAATGTCGGAACGCAACGAGGGCTACGTGCTGGCAGCCGGACGCACACTTCGCGACTATGCCACCCTCCTCCAGGCCGCCCCCTCCATCCCGGCACCCATCGTCATTCTGTGCGGACGAGACGACCTGATTGGAACCACCCTGCCCGCAAACGTCACCGTGATTCGTGATGCACCGCGGACCGAATACCTCGACCGACTCGACCGCTGCTCCGTCGTCGTCATCCCCCTTCTCCCCACCGAGCGCGCCACGGGACAGATCGTGCTTCTCGAGGCCATGGCGTTGGGCAAACCGATTGCGGCCACTCGAGCCCCCGGGATACTCGACCACGTCCATGACGGCGAGAATGGTGTCTTGGTGGAACCGGGCAACGCAGAGAAGCTGGCAGAAGAAGTGCTGAGACTGATCAGCCAACCTGACCGGGCGCAACAACTCGGGATGAACGCGTTAGGCGACGTGAAGAACGCTTATACTTTTGACATCCACGCAAGAACCAAGCTAATAGCCACACGGGAACTTTGGCTTGCGCAACGCAAGGCGGAATGAGGTAAGGTCATGGAAAACAAGAAGCTCTCCATCGTTATTCCCATCTTCAACGAAGAAAAGACCATCCCTGAACTTTGGTCCCGCCTCGGCAAGGTCCTGGACGATATGGCTCTGAATTCTGAAGTGGTTTTTGTGGATGACGGATCGGCAGACGGCAGCGGTGAGCTGCTGAAGCAAATCTGCCGACAAGACCCTCGGACGAAGTTGATCCGTCTATCGCGCAACTTCGGCCACCAGCCGGCACTGACGGCAGGCATCGATCATGCCTCCGGCGATGCGATTGTGTTGATGGACGCCGACTTGCAGGACCGGCCCGAAGCAATCCCCGATTTCGTGCGCGAATGGAACGACGGCGCCCATGTCGTCTACGCCGTCCGCACCTCGCGCCGCGAAAACGCAGCGATGCGGGTGGCCTTCAAACTGTTCTATCGCGTTCTGGCGCGCATGTCGGGCATCCGAATTCCTGCCGACGCAGGTATCTTCGGGCTGCTCGACCGCAAGGTCGTCAGCGTCCTGAAGTCGATGCCGGAGAAGAATCGCTACCTGCCGGGTTTGCGTGCGTATGCAGGATTCACTCAGAAGGGCGTCCCCGTGAGTCGGGACGCACGCTTTGCCGGCAAACCCCGGGTTGGCCTGACCGGCTTGGTCGGTCTGGCCCTGGACGCGGTTTTCGCTTTCTCTTGGTTGCCCATACGGATGGCTTCCTACCTGGGCCTGTTGATCGCAGCCTTTTCCTTCTGCGTTCTCGGGTTCGTGATGTATCAGAAGATCGTCTCGCACCAGGCCATCCTCGGCTGGGCGTCCACGCTCGGCGCCATCCTGTTCATAGGAGGAATCCAGCTCATCACGCTCGGCATTCTCGGTGAGTACGTCGGGCGCATCTACGACGAAACAAAACAAAGGCCGTTCTATGTCATCGGCGAGAAGATCAACCTGTAACGATTCACCATCGTCCTGGAATCAACCATGTCCCGATTACGCGATGTAGGCAACGTGGAGAAAAATCGGGATCACTTCCTCAGGCGGCGACCGGGAAACCTTGTCTTCCTTCTGGAAAAGAGAATCGGATGGATGAATGACTACATCCGCCCTGGCGACAAGGTGCTCGAGATCGGGGCCGGAATCGGTGTCACGAAGATGTTTCTGACCCGCGGCGAGATCACGCTCTCCGACGTCGACAAACACCCGTGGCTCGACCGCCAGGAGAATGCACTGGAGCTCTCGTACGATGACGCCTCGCTGGACGTGCTCATCGCCAACAACGCCATTCACCATTTCCCCAGCCCGGCCCGCTTCTTCCACGAGGCCCATCGGGTTCTTCGGCCAAAAGGGAGACTCCTTATCCAGGATGTGAACTGCAGTCTCATGCTGCGCGCCATCCTCCGGTTGATGAGGCACGAAACCGTTGACGATTCCGTCCGCGTGTTCGAGGAGAATGCCGTATGCGCACAGCCCGATGATCCTTGGGCCGGCAACAATGCTGTTCCCAACCTTCTGTTCGACGATCCGGCCGAGTTCACAAGACACTTCCCCTTTTTCTCGATTCTTGAACAGCAGTTCTCGGAGTTCTTCATCTTCCTGCTGTCCGGAGGCGTCACGGCCAAGTTCTTCACAATCCCCCTTCCCCATCCCATCCTGAAGCTGTTGGACCGGATCGACACCGCCTTGACCAGGCGGATGCCCTCGGTGTTCGCTTTACAGAGACGAATCGTTCTGGAAAACTCGTAGGCATCAGAGCGGCGGGCAAGACAGCCATGAACACACAGGATGCCAGCGACTTGATCCCGGCGCCAGGAAAGTTGGCCGGTGCTCGCAAAGGAATGCTGCTGCTATTCATTGCGTGCCTGGCGTTTCAGTTGTATTCGCGTTTCTCCGCCGGCCTGTACACCGGATTATCCAACGACGACTGGATTCAGTTTCATCTGGCGAAGACATGCACCTCCCTCGCCGATGTGTGGAAATTACCCCTGAATGAGCCGGACCGTCCTCTGTATGTCGGCATGTCCACCACCGCGTTCTACTTGCTCGGCGATAACCCCCAAGCCTTCACTCTCTATAGCGTGCTGGCGTATTCGCTGATCCTCCTCCTCTCCATGCTTCTCGTGAAAGAGATCACGGGCAACAGGACCACAACCGCCCTGTTTGGCCTGATCTTCGCCCTCCTGCCAAATCTGACAGAATCCTTTCACTGGGCCGCAATGATCACGGTTGCTTATATGCAGGCCGCCTACGTGGGAAGCGCGCTCTGCTGGGTGTTGTACATAAAACACAACCGCCCGGTCTGGCTGGCGTGTTCCGTGATTTCTTTCGCTGTGGCAATCAGCTCCTACGAATTTGGTATCGGCCTCCCATTTGTCTACCTCCTGCTGCTCCCCCGCAGGCAGTGGAGACGCTACAGTCTGCGCCTGATTCCGTTCGTAGCCGTCATCGGCCTCTACGCGACTTGGAAATTAACCGGCTGCTTCGGCATGGGCACCGGAGTGTACACCGCCCCTCGCCGCCCCGACTTCACACCGATGACCCTCTATTGGAATGCCAAGGACACCGCGAGCTGGTGGCTCATGGAGAACATGCTGGGCAGTTTCCGGAAGGGCCTCGACGCCTTCGCCACACTTCGCCCATGGCCGGCCCGGATACTCTTTCTCGGCGACATCGCCGTTGTGGCAGCTCTACTCATCCTGCTCAAACGAACAAGCCCCAGCTCGACCGAGCCGACAAATGCATCGCCGGCTCCTTTCCCATCCACCGCTGTCGTGAGTTTCAGTATCGGCTGGGCTGTCGTGAGTCAGGCCCTATGCCTCGTGTCGTGGACCGCCGGACGCATGAATTTCACGCCAGCCATCGGATGGGCACTGCTCGCCGCATTTCTTCTCGGTCGTATTCCGAACAAAACCTGGCGCTCCGGCTTCGCTGTCATCGCCCTGCTTTGCCTTCTCGCCAACCAGGGCACTGCCGTAGCGTGGCGTGATTCCGCCACATTCCAGCGGCGCTTGTACCAATTCCTCCATGCCCATGCCTCGGAACTTTCCTCGCACGACATTGTTCTCTTTGACACCCGGGAACTCCGCCAGCGACTCACCCCCGGACTACTCTCCGCACCGGGCGAGCATTGGTCATTGTGGGCCCACTACGGCAATGCCGCGCTGCTGCGTGGAGTTCATCTTCGCGCCATGGTGAAACTGGTCTTGCTCAACCAGCCCATCCCCAATTGCATGCACGATGTGGAACATGGGGCAACGATCGATGGGGACATGCTGGCATGGCATGAATGGTACGACCCATCCAAACCGCAACAGTCTCCCCTGTCCTCGGTATACGTCGTGGATTGTTTTGCAGCCGGATCTGGACAAGACCCATGACCGAACAGTCTCTCGCAAGCAGGAGAACCGAAGGCCGGTTTGTGTTCGCGGTCTTCGCCTGTGGCATTCTTCTCGCTGTACTCTCGGCGCTGAAACTCTTCCCCTTGGTCGGCATGGCCCGGTGGCTGTCAAGCGATGGAACCATCTCCGATTCCTACGCGGGTCTGATCCAGCGCTCCCAGTGGACACTGGCCTTCATATTGCTCGCCCTCAGCCCGCTGGCTTCGCGGGCCACTCCATTTTCCGAAGGCCTGCAGAACACCGTTACGGGCGTTCGTGAAAAGACCTTTCTGGGCATCCTCGCACTGATCTCATTCACGGCAACCCTGGCCATCCAATCGCTTTGCTTCGACAATCTTCCCCATGTCACCGACGCAACCAGCCACCTATTCCAAGCAAAGATTTTCGCGATGGGTCGGCTGGCCGTTTCCATCCCGGCCTGCCACGAACATTTCGCCCAGGAAGGCGTCATCATGGGCCATGCAGGTCTTTGGCACACAAAGTACCTGCCGGGACAGGCGCTCTGGCTGACGCTGGGTACGTTGCTGCGTGCATGGTGGCTCCCCGGTCCCCTGGGATCCGCCATTTCCGTCGTGGCGTTCTACTCCATCTGCCGCCGACACATGAGCGTCTTCGCAGCACGTTCGGCTGCCCTGCTGCTGATGTCGTCTCCTCTCTTCCTCCTGCTATCCGCGTCGTTCATGTCGCACAGCACTCACCTGATGCTGTTGCTCTGCGCCGCCGCGCTCCTCCACAGGGCAGCCGAAACGTCACCTTCTGCATCGAGCTGGAGCTTCGTCGCGTTCGGCTTGGTGTCGGGCTTCGCCTTCCTCACGCGCCCCCAGGACACCGCGATCCTGGCGCCCATTCTCCTCGGGCTTCTACTCGCCCTGACCCCCACGCAACGGCGGCTTCGTGGCATCGCCTGGAGCATGGTGGGCGCCATCCCCGCACTGTCGATCATGCTGTTATGGAGCATGAAACTCTACGGCACTCCATTGTCGATCGGCTATGCGGTCACGGCCAACCCATCCCAAACACACATCTATCACGACTCGCTCGGTATCTCGGCGCACTTCCCCTTCAGGCAGGCGTTGCGACAGACCTTGTGGACCGTCCTGCGCTTCAACAAGGTCGCGCTGGGATGGCCGGCCTCGTTGTTTCTCGTTCCATTTGCCCTGTGCTCAAAGTCACCTCGTAAACACGACCTCTCTGCCGCTACAGTCATGCTGTGCGTGGGCGCCTTGTACTTCTTCCACAGCTACTACGGCTTTGAATACGAGGCCCGCTATTACCTCCCCATGCTGCCGGCGGTCATCTGGCTCACCGTGGCCGGGGCGTCGGCGCTGTTCGAGTTTCTGGCCCGGCGATTCGGCCAGACTTTCGCTCGCGCGACGCTCTCTCTCTTCATGGCGGCCTCCGTGCTTCATGCCGCGTTTTACTACTGGCCCCAGTACCTGCTCCCCCGCTACCGCCCGGACTACGAACAGTGTTCGTCTGTCGTCAGCCGCGCCGCTCAAAAGGCCGCGCTCCGCAACGCGATCGTTTTGATCTCCACGCAGGGCGATGATGCCTTCCGCTACTCCTCGGGATTCGTGTTCAACGACCCCATGCTCTCAGCCAATGTGATCTATGCCCGCGATCTCGGGGAAAAGAACCGCTGCTTCGCCGAGAACTTCCCGGGCAGGGCGATATACCAATTCGTGCCCAACGCAGACTGGACCTCCGGCCGGTTCGAGCTCGTGGAATTCTGAGGGAGGCCGTGAAGAACTCCGCAACCGGTCATCGCCTGCGATGCAGGCCAAGGATGCTCACGAAGAAGCCCGACAGGATCGTCTGAAATCCCAGCGCCGTGAGCGTCGCGCCGGGAATCACCCACCGCATCGTGCGCGCATAATCCAAATCGCCGAACCCGGCCATCCGCCACTGGTTGACCGCCACCAGCAAGAGAACCACGCCCGCAACGAACGTCACCAAACCCAGCAGGATGCCGCGTTCGAGATTCACAACATCGAAGAATCCGCGCAGCCGCTTGTCCTCCGGCAGCAGTCCCTCGTTCATGGCAAAGGTCTTCGTGAAAACAGCGAACAGCACCGACTGGTAACCACACAGGATCGCTACGGCCGCAAACAGCAATGTGTGCGCATCGAGGTTGATGCCGTGAATCCGCGCACCCGGCAACACCACCGCAAACCCCAGCAAGCCCACCGCCATCAGCGCCACCCCCGGCACAAGGAACAGCCACCGCGGGCTGTACATCAGGAAGAAGCGCAGTGTGCGCCAGCCGTCGCGCAGCGTCTTGAGATGAGGTGCGTGCGCCTTGCGCCCGTCCGGGTGCAGCGTGATCGGAACCTCCGCGATGCGCCGCTTGTAGAGGCTCGATTTAAGGATCATCTCCGTCGCAAATTCCATCCCCGTACACTGCAAGGCAAGATCGTCATATAACGCCTTGGTGAACCCGCGAAGCCCGCAATATACGTCGTGAATCGGTGCATGAAACCACCAGCGCGACAGCAGAGAAAACATCGGGTTACCGATCCAGCGGTGCGACCACGGCATCGCGCCCTCCGCGACCGTTCCGCCACCCGCCGGCAGACGGCAGCCCTGCACCAGTTCGTATCCTTCGCGCAGCTTGACGATAAACTTTGGAATCTCGCCGAAGTCATAACTGTCGTCCGCATCGCCCATGATCACGAATCGACCGCGCGCCGAGTCGATGCCTCCCGCCAGCGCGTTGCCATAGCCCTTCGCTTTCACATGCACCACGCGCGCGCCACACCGCTCGGCAATGGCCACCGACCCATCCGTGCTTCCGTTGTCCGCCACGATCACTTCACCAGACACGCCCGACTGCTCGATGCCGCGCAGCGCCTTACGCACACATATCTCAAGCGTGTCGGCTTCGTTCAGGCACGGCATGACCACCGAGAGTTCTATATCGCGAGCGGCATCCATGAATTATTCCTGTGCCACCACTTCATACACCGACGCGCCGCCGGACTCAACCACGCGTCGCAAGCGGCCCGTTTCTTCGGCGGCACGCACCGCCTCCTCCAGTCGAAGTTCGTCGGCATCCCTGAAGGAAGGAATATCGCGAAGCAATCCCGACGCCACCACGAACCGAACCCGATTCAACACCAGGCGTCCCGACTCGTCATAGACCGGCTTCGCAAAGGTCCTGTCTGACAGGAAAGTATTCAGCCGGGGCAACACCGCAACGTGACGGACCATCTCCGGCGTGTTAGCCCGCACCCAATCGGACACCTCCACCAACCCTGTCAGATTGCGCAGCCTGGGCATCGCCTGTTGCGCCGTCATCGCCGATCGCATGCGCGCGAGACCCACCGCATGAAGCGCAAGAATCACCAGTAGCGCGACCGCAACACGCGGACGCCCCAGCAGCGAGTGGACGGTATCAAGCCGCCTGCCCGGCAACACCGCCAGCACCAGCATGGCGGCATACAGACACATCAGCAGCACATGCACAGCCCCAACATAAAGTTGTTCAGCACCGCGCCCCTCACCCATGCCGAACCAACACGCAACACCGAAGCCAATAACGCCGGCCACACCCGTCATGGCACGCCAGATCCGCGATCCGTCACGCATGCACGCATGCCACTTCCGCAAACCCACGATGAAGAAATAGAACAGGAATGGCCCGGCCACATACATGTAGCGGAGATAGCTAGACACCCAGAGTGTCGCCCCGGCCATGAGAAACGAAAGGATGACATACCACGCCGGCGGCGACCACGGCCGCTCGCGCAATTCCTTCACCACACCGACACCGACCAATACGGCCACAACAATCGCCAAGGGAGCAAAACCGGCGGGCACGCGCACCGCTGACAACACGTATTGGCCAAGTCTCGCTGCGGCAAGACCCAAACGCTCCAGCCACGGCGTCGCACGCACAACGCCTTCGCCGATTGACTGCGCGATCAAACCGGAAGTCTCTCGCGAAAGGCCCAGCACTTTCCACACCCACCGAAGATAGGACTCGGACGCCGTCGGCGCCACCACCTGCGCACGCGCCTCCCAGAAAACGGTAAACCCACCCGCCAGCACAGCCACCACCAGCGCCAGGCACCATGCGGAACGGCTTCGCGTTCGCAGCCCCTTCAACGCGGCGGCCACGACCAGCGATCCCGTAAGTGCCACCGCGCCGAACCGCGTCGTCGCAGCAAGCAACGCAAAAAGTCCAACCACCCAACACACCCGCCCCCCGACCTGTTCCCGTTCCAACGCCTGCGCCGCCAGCAACAGTGCCATGGTCGCCAGCGCCGTGTAGAGCGGCTCTGACATCAGGTAACGTGTCGAAAAACTCCACGCGTAATAGGAGAAGAGGAGGAGCCATCCGGCCCAGCGCCCCGCCTCGCCACGCATGCGCCTGAACCAAGTGCCGGCGAGAATCAGGGCAGCCACCCCCAGCAACCCATTCAACCGATAGCCGCTCGCCCACCGGGGATCGTGACCACGAAAGACCGCGCCGGACAACACGACGGGATAAAGCGGCGGATAGTACGCATAGGGTGCACCGTCGATCGTGTAGCCTTGTCCGCGGGCCAGGGAGTGCGCCAACCCGAGATACTCAATCTCATCGACACCTTCGCACTGCCAGGCCATCGGCGATGAAACAAGATAAGCGGCCGCCACGAGCAGACACGCCAGCCACCAGCCCAAGCTATTCTTGCTCGCCAAGCCATTCTGCATGGTTTAGTAATCCTAAGGCCGAAGCCGATCCCTGCGCAAGGACGGGTTCGCACAGGAAACGACTATGTACAAGGACAAGAAGGTTGTCGTCGTCATGCCCGCCTACAACGCGGCAAAAACCGTCGTCCAGACCCATCGCGAAGTGATGGAACAGGGCATTGTGGATCTTGTCATTCTCGTCGATGACGCCAGCCGCGATGAGACCGCACAGATCGCCGCTGGTCTGGAGAAGACCAAGGTGGTCGTCCATGCGAAGAACCTGGGATACGGCGGCAACCAGAAAACCTGCTACAGAACCGCCCTCGCGGAAGGCGCCGACATCGTCATCATGGTCCACCCGGACTACCAGTATACGCCCATGCTGATCCCGGCCATGGCCTCCATGATCGGCAACGGGCTGTATCATTGCGTGCTCGGTTCGCGCATCCTCGGTGGCCACGCGCTCAAGGGCGGCATGCCGTACTGGAAGTACATTGCAAACCGGGCCCTCACCGCAGGCTCAAACATGCTGTTGGGCGCCAAGCTCTCCGAATATCACACCGGCTATCGCGCGTTCTCGCGCGAGCTGTTGGAGAAGTTGGACCTGGAGAAGAACTCGGACGACTTCGTCTTCGACAACCAGATGCTGGCACAGGTGCTCTGGTACGGCCACATCATCGCCGAGGTGAGCTGCCCCACGAAGTATTTCCCCGAGGCCTCATCCATCAACTTCCAGCGCAGCGTTCGTTACGGCATCGGCTGCGTCTTGACCGCGCTCACATTCCGATTGGCCAAAATGGGGCTTGTGAAGTCCAAGCTGTTCCCCGTCGCATGATCAGCAATAACAGTCCACTCGTGGGCTCCCGACGCTGGCACCTCGCCGCGATGGGCCTGCTGCTTGTCGGCATCGCGGCCTACCTTCACAGTTCCTTTTACGCGTTATCTTCGGGTGGCGATGCCGACGTCTACCGTCAGTGGACCGTCAGCCAATATGTGAAACAAGGCATCGACCCCTACAACCTCTGCCTCAAGGCACTCCGTCACACGTACGGGATCACGTACGGGCCGGATCGCATGAGGCTCCACGACGTCAGGATGTGGGATCTCGCCGATGCCCAAGTCCACCCCGAGGACGTGCACGCAGTTTCGGCGCTCGGCCTGCCCGTGGCCACCTATCCCCCTTCGGCAACCTTCTTTCTGTCCACATGGCTGGCGTCGCTGCCCGGCAACTGGCTGACCGTCGTCTGGCTTTGGATCAACACAGGATTGCTCCTCCTGCTCGGCCTGGAGTTGCGTCGCCATGTGAACCTTGCCCTCCCGGTCATCCTTGCCGTTCTGCTCATCTGGCGGCCCACGCACGAAGTGATCCGGACAAGTCAGTTCTGCTTCCTCGTCTTCCTCTGCGCACTCGCCGGTCTCCGCCTGATGAACAGGCGACCATGGCTTGCAGGCCTGCTCTTTGCCGTCGCACTTCTCAAGCCCTCGCTGACCCTCCTGTTCCTCTGCCTGCCTTTCGTTCGCCGGAAATGGATCGCGCTGGCCACGCCGTTTGTGATTCACCTTGCGGGCGCGCTCGGGTTGTCTGCATGGCTGCACACACCGCTACGCGTTTTACTCTCGGAGTGGCTGGAGATTCCCCGCTATTTTCTGCAGGGCGCCTACACCCTTCAGGAAGTGTTCAACGGGTTCGGCATCGAAAATACTCCCGCGGCAACCATCGCCGTGCTCGTCTTCTTCGCCGCAGTCCTCGCGTGGTGCTGGGTACACCGCAGCGCCCCCGCCGAACAGTTGATCGCCTTCCTGTGTTTCGCCAACCTCGCGTGGACCTACCACGAACGATATGACTTTGTCCTGCTGGCGTTTCCGCTGCTGGGGATCGTCGGCCGCCTGATGATGGGTGCCAAGGAGGGACGAACGCGCGATATCGCCGGGAGCGTGGCGTTTCTCGTGCTGGGCATCGCCATGCTGGATCCCGTCTACGGCGGAATCACCACGGCGGCAAGAATGCTTCGGTGGGCGGGACGCGCGGCGGTGCTGCTGCTTTTTGCAGCCACCACGTGGGCTGTGCGAAAAGGCGGGGAACGGACTCAGCCAACCAGCGCGGCGTAAAGATCGACGTGATGATGGGCGGTCGCCGAAAGAGGAAACTCGTGCTCCAGTTTCTCGCGGCCGGCGGCACCCAGCATGGGCACAAATTCGGGACGCTGTGCCAGTTTCTTCAAGCATGCGGCAAGTTCATCGGCGCAACCCGGAGAGAAGAGCAGACCGGTTTTCCGGTCGTCCACGAGTTCGGGTATCCCGCCCACCCGCGTCGCCACCACCGGCCGACGCCACGCCATCGCCTCGAGAATGCTGTACGGAAAATTCTCCACGCGTGAACACATGACCAGCGCGTTGACACGGCCGAAGAAGTCCGGCGCAGTCATGTATCCCGGCATGTCCACCGCATCGGTCAAACCCTCTCCTGCGGCGCGCGCGCGGAGAGCGTCCTTCAACGCACCTTCCCCCGCATACAGCGCGCGGACGCGCAGTCCTTCATTTTTCAGCATCCTCATTGCACTGAGCAGGAGGAGAGGATCTTTCTCGTCACTTAGCCGGCCCAACATACCGACCGTGAGCACACCCCCACCCTGCAACGATGCATCCGCCTGCTCATGTGCGGGAAGTCCTGCGGGGTCCAGGCCGGACGGTATTCGCACCAACCGCGACGGGGCCACGCCCCCTTCCTTCAGAATTTCTTCGTAGTAACGCGAGAGCACCACCACTCTCGTGCAATGCCGCAAAGCCAGAAGGTCGATCCATTCATAGAGCCGCTCCTTGAGATCGCTCCGGAACAGCCAGCCGTGTACCGTCGCCACCTGCGGAACACGCCTGCCCCACCCACAGGCAATACCCCCGTGCACGTTGGCCTTGTAGCCGACCGTGTGAATGACCTGCGATGATGTCGACATCACCGCTCTCCGGATGCCGCGCACAAGTCGCATCGAAAAAGCACCACCGACCTTCACCGAGGTAAACGGGATTCCTGTTTCGGTGAGTTCATCGCGAACGGTGGACTCGCTGTGGCGAAGACGCGCCTCGCTGATGAGCAATACCTGGACCCCCACCCGCCCATCGGCTTTCAGACCGCGAAACAGATCCATGGTCGCCCGCTGCGCGCCATACGCAAATCCCGTATCCTGCATAACAAACAGAACATTCATGTCATACTTTCCACATCGCCCCGACGCCCGCGAGGCTCTTGACTCCCTGAAAAAAAGCTCGCTTCCGCTCCAACGAACTTCATCATTTCATCATGGTCGAAAAAAACCATCCGCCCTTCCTGTCGATCGTCGTGGTGGCCTTGAATGAAGCCGCACACCTGCCGCGACTCGCCGCCTCAATCCGCGCCCTGCAAAGGCCAACAGGCTGCGACTTGGAGACCCTGCTTGTCGACGGTGGCAGTTCCGACGGCACGGCTGCAGCGGCCCGCGAACTTGGATTCGACCGCGTTATCGAATTGCCGAAGGCCAGCATACCCGTCTGCCGCAACGGCGGCGTCCGCGAAGCACACGGCCAATGGATCGCCTTCATTGATGCAGACTGCGAACCCTCGCCGGACTGGCTGACCACGGCATTGCCGCATCTCCAGAACGGGCAGCCCGTCATCATCGGCTGGCCGGTCTGCCCCCCCACCCCCGCCAATTGGGTTCAATCCGCCTGGCATGCTCACTGGCAGCACAAGAATACCGCGCTGCGGCATGCGGGAACAGAGCCCGTCACGAAAGACGCCTTCCGATTAATCACCACGAGGAACATGATTCTTGCACGCGCAGCGTTTGATCAGTTGCGCGGCTTCGACGAGGATCTTCCAACGGGCGAGGACACCGATCTGGTCTTTCGCGCCTACCAGGCCGGCCTGCGGGTACTCGCCATTCCCGGCCTGAGGGTCGTGCACTGGGGCGAGCCCTCCACGATCCACCAGTTCTTTCGCCAGCAACTCTGGCACGCCAATCGCAGGAGCTACGGGAAAATCGCCCGATCCTCCGGCGGTCGCGTCGGCGCCAACGCGCCTCTGTTCACGCTCGCCTTCGCCGCAACAGCACTGCTGGCCGTCGCCGGCCTCGCGGGTTCCCCGGTCTGCCCCTACGCGCCGACGCTGATACTTCCGTTGCTCAGTCTTCTTTTTCTGCCCGCCGCCACGATCTCCGCGCGCGCCGGAAAGCTCGCCCTGATTCCGCAGCTCATGATCCTGTACGCCGCCTACGGTGCCGCCCGAACACTGGACCTCATGGGCTTCGGAAGATCGAAGCTGTCGTGGAAGAAACCCTAGGGCGTCTATGCCGCGGCGTCGCAGGAGCTCCGCCCTCCAGACAGAATGCCCAGGCCCAAATGACTGACTGGAGGGTCGAGCTCCGCGAGACCGCCTAAAGCGCCTGCGCCGAGTTTGGATTCCTGCAATAGAAAATCCCTTGGTACGCCAGCAGTCCCTTCATCAGCCGCGTGCTGCCGCGCAATAACCACAGAAGCGGTCGGAACAGACCCTTCTGAAGGAACGGAAAGACAATCGCAACGGGAATGGCGCTCCGCGACTTCTCTTCCACCACCCAACCCGTCTTCACCAGCATGTGCTCGGCGGTTCTCAGCGTGTAGAAATGCAGATGGGTCCGATCCAAGATGCCCTTGCTGTGATAAGGGAAACGCCCCAGCAGCATGTTCAGGCGCACATAAAGATTGCCGACATTCGGCAACGACACCACGAGATGCCCCCCAACTTTCAGATGCCGCTTCAAGACCGAAAGAACCAGTTCCGGATCGTGCAAGTGCTCCAGCACATCTGCCGCGATAATGAAGTCGTAGTCGGCATCGAAATCCAGCTTCTCCACGCGGTTCAGGTCGCTCACCATGACGCGTCGGCAATACGGTTTCGCCAATTCCGCGGAGACCGCATTGATCTCCACGCCGTCGATCATCGCCCCCGCCTCATTCAGTCGCTGCGTCAGCGAAGCATCACCCACGCCCAACTCGAGAACCTTCTTTCCACGTACTCCCTTGCCTTCCAGCCACGCCCAGATCAGCGAGTGACTCGACATGGGATCATGAAACTTCTCGAAGTATTTCCGTCCGCGAATCGCCAGATCAAAACTGCGGCTGTAGACGATCTTCTTCTCATGCAGGTAGTAGGCCAGCGTGACCGCCAGGCAGTTGGCCGCGTATAGAAATCCGTGCGCGCTCCGCAGCTCGGGCGCATAACGCGCCGGTATCGGCACCTCGGCAATCCGCGCCCCCTGCCGCTTGGCCTGCACGAGAATCTGCGTGTCGAAATGATGCTCGTCAGCATTCTCCCAAAACGGCACATGCCGAAGGAAATCTGTCGTGTACGCCCTGAACCCGGAATGAAACTCCGAGAGTCGCAAGCCGCTCAGGTGGTTCTGTATCCGGCTCAATACCGTGTTGCCCCAGTAACGATGGAGCGGCATGGATTCCCGGGACGCGGACGCCGAAGCCAGCAACCTGGAGCCGATAACAACATCGGCCTCGCCGGCCACGATGGGCGCCAGAACCTCCGGCAAACACTCCGGTGAATAGCGGCCGTCGGCATCGAGAAGAACAATGGCGTCCAGACCGCGATCCAATGCCGCCTGGTAACCAATCTTCTGGCTGCCGCCGTGCCGCTGGTTCACGCGATTGCGGAGGACCACCATCTTCTCCTGCCAGCGACCAAAGGACAGCGCCCGGCTCACGGTCTCATCCCGACTGCAATCATCCAGCACGTACACCACTTCAATGGCTCGCCAGATCGATTCAGGGACACGCCCCAGCGTATCGAGAATCCGGCTTTCGGCGTCATAGGCGATGATCAGAATGCCCACGCGCTTGCCGTGCGCATCGAATTCCTTGTCATGAAGTTCGTCCACGTCCATCAACCTCCTGCGCCCCGTCCAAGCACGGCACTATAAAGCTCTTTCATCTGCCGCGCCAGAACAGCCGGAGCGAACCCCTGTTCCACCCGTGCCCGGCCTGCACTCCCCATGCGCTTGGCCTGTGACGGCTCTTCCAGCAATCGAAGGATGCTCTCCGCCACGCGGTCGGCATCGCCGCAGGGCACGACCCATCCGGTCACGCCATCCTCCACCAGCTCCCTGTTTCCCCCGCAGTCTGTCGCCACCACAGGCAAACCCGCAGCCATGTACTCTAGAATGGAATTGGAGAGCCCCTCATTTCGCGCGGGAACCAGCACCCCCACCGCCAAGTGCTTGAGCAGGGCCGGCACGTCAGTGACGTCGCCAAGGAACTCCACGGCATCCGTCATCCTCAGCTCGGCGGCCAGCGCCTCCAGCCCAACGCGCTCCTGCCCGTCCCCAGCGACCACGAAAACCACGTTGGGCATCCGATCACGCACCTTGCGCCCCGCACGCAGAAATGTGGCCACATCCTTCTCCCTGTTCAATCGGGCCACGCAACCTACACACACCGGACCACCCAGGCGAGCCGCACCCGAGAACGCTTTTGCGGAGTCAGCATCGAACTCGGCAAGGTCAACGATGTTGGCCACGCGGTGCACACGAGTTGCATCAACGCCAGCGGCCACAACGCCCGGCCGGATGGCGTCGGCATTGACGACCACCGCCGCCGCGAGCCGATCCGCCGATTCCATCAACCACAGTTTGCGTGCAGCATAGATTTGTCCAAGATCGCGCCGGCTGGTGATGTACGGAACGCCCGCCCATCTCGCAGCCCACGAGCCGAAGATGGCTGCATCGGCATCCCACGCATGAACAAGATCGATACCCTCAGACCGGATGAACCGTCGCAAAGTTGCCACGGCGCACAACGTGCCGAGGGACACCACGTGCGATATCTGCACGTGATGGAGCGGCCCGCATGCAGCCTCCACGGGGGCCTGGAAATAGCCCTCGCGCCGAAATACCGCCACGCGTTGTTCAACGCCCTGCCGAGCTAATTCGAGGGCAAAGCGGGCACACTGCCCCTCGGTACCACCCCGGATGAGATTGTAAACGATGTGGAGAATCTTCATCGCGGCTGCTCGGACACCGACTCGCGCGCGACGGCCCAAGTCGCCGCAACGGCCGCATCGATGCCTTCCGGATTCCAGTGCGTGTCGTCCGGCCAGTAAAGAAGTCTATCCTTTGCCGCCAGCTCGCGGAACAGCGGCAGCAGATTGACCACACGCACATCGCTCCCCTTCAGCTCTTCCTCGATATCAAACAAACACGATGGGGCGAGGCCCGGCGGCTCAGTGCGCAGACGATCGGGCAGCCAGTCGCGGTAGGTCTGTTCTTTGTCCGGAATGAGCACAATGACCAAGGATGTGCCGCGCTGCTTGAGAACATCTGCCACGTAACGAACGGCATCGGCAATCAATTCCGGCTTCCGTTCCGCCCGAGTCCACCGCATCGCCTTCACCGCAGGGACATAGAAGAGAAATCGCCTGCCTTCAATCGGCGCCGAAGCCTCCACCACCATGTCTTCTGACACCTCACTGAAAAGATGGTAACGGATGACCGTCCAGACCCGTCGCGAAATCTGGGCCAGCGCCGACGATGCCGGCAACGACGTTTTGAGCTGCAGTGGCGACAGCGCATCCGGATGGAGAACCCAGCGGTTGTCCGGCACGGCCACCTTTGCCTTCTCTGCCTTGAGCCTTCCGATAAGCCCGGAGAATATGTCTCCTCCGATTTCCCGTTCAACCAGACCCCAGACCACCACGGAGGGCGGATCTTTCACGAAGCGGGGGTCCAGCACGAAACGCTCGATACAGAAAAGTGGCCCCCTGCCCGCTTCCGAATAGTTGTAGACCGGCAGGCCAGAAAGCGACGCCAGGCTCCCGCTGAACGTATTGCTTGCCGAGATGCCTGTTGCCATATAACTGTCACCCACGACGACCACCGGGCAATAGCGGCCCGCCATGGCCGGCGGATTCGGCCATCCGAATTCATCTCTGTATTCAACGCGCGCCGGACGCGGTTGCGCAAACGCCTCGACCAACCCCGGGACTTCCAACAACCGCGTAAGATCTCCGCCGCTGCCCGCCGGAACCTGCCACGAAGTGGCCTCGGCGGTTTGCACTCTCGGCCTCGTCGCCAAGTTCACATGCCAACGGAACCAGACAAAGCGCAGACCCCAGTCGCCCACGACAAGCACCAGCCACAGCAGGCCCAATGCCGCCGTGAACCAAACAGCTTTCTTGTTCAGCACATCCTTCATGACCGCTAGAACTGAAAATACAGGAACGGGGAACTCGAATTCACCATGATGACGCCCACGCAAACCACAAAGAGTGCCGCGAGCCCAACGGCCAGCAGGAATCCCGGCCGCCACGAAATCTCCCATGTGTTCGGTGCGCCCCACACGAGCAACGACGTCGGTACCAGCATCGCCACCGCGAGTCGGCTTTGCAGCCAGAGATCATTCAGCGAGCCGAACCCATGCAGACCCAACAGCCCGGCAGACATCGTCCAGACATCGTGCAACGTGTTGCAGCGGAATAGAACCCAACCGAACACCACCAGCAGGAAAGTCAGTCCGCGCTGCAGCGGCAGCGGAAGCCGGCCTACCAGGCTGCGCTTGCCCGCCATGCGTTCAATCGCCAACAGCGTGCCGTGGTAGCCGCCCCAAAGCATGAAGGTCCAATTGGCGCCATGCCATAGGCCGCCCAGCAGCATCGTGAGGAACAGGTTGACGTAAGTACGAACGGGGCCAAGGCGGTTTCCGCCCAGCGGAATGTAGAGATAATCACGCAGCCAACCCGAAAGCGACATATGCCAGCGGCGCCAGAAATCGGTGATCGAAATTGATTTGTACGGAGAATGGAAGTTTTGCGGAAACTCAAACCCGAACATCAGTCCAAGGCCCACGGCCATATCCGAGTAGCCACTGAAATCGAAGTAGATCTGCATCGTGTAGGCAAGCAGCCCCGCCCATGCCGATACGAAATCAGGAGCCGACAGGTTGAAGACGCGGATCGCCAGCGGCGCTACGCCGTCGGCCAGCAGCACCTTCTTGGCCAATCCCAAGACAAACAGCACGATACCGCGCGAAGCCTTGTCGAAGGTGTGGGTGCGCGTGATCAGCTGATCCGCAAGCTCGTGATAGCGGATGATCGGTCCCGCCACCAATTGCGGGAATAGCGCGACGTAACACGCGAACCGCCAGAAATCACGCACCGGCGGCACGAGCCCCCGATAGATGTCAATCGAGTAACTCATGCTCTGGAACGTGTAGAAGGAAATGCCGACCGGCAGGATGATGTGCAGCAGCGGAACCAGCGGGTCCCCCGGCCCGCCAAGATGCGCCACAAGCCAGTTCACCGTCGCTGCACCCAGATCGTAGTACTTGAAGAAGCCCAGCAGCGACAGATTGCTCACGAGCGATACCAACAGCCAACCCCGCCGCCCACGAGGGGTGACCGCTTCATGGATATTGCGGCCAGCGACGTAGTCGATCACCGTGGAGATCAGCAGCAGCGAACAAAACCGGTAATCCCACCAACCGTAGAAGACATAACTCGCAACGGTCAGCAGAACCACGCGCCAACTGCGGGGAAGGAAATAGTAGCCGAGCAGGACGATCGGCAGAAACAGGAACAGAAACTCGTAACTGTTGAACAGCATCTACTTGACCCACGCCGTAAAACCGGAAACCAAGGACTCGAAAACAGCGCCGACATGCTTGCCCGTAACGTTCAATCGCGGCAAGCGGAAAACGTCGCAACCCGGCAACACCAACCCCTCGGTCGAGGTGACGGCCCCGGCAAATCCCAGCGCTCCCAATTGGCTCTCCACACCGGCAGGCACGTCCACCGCGCCGCCGTAGGGATAGGAACACAACCGCGGTGTGACTCCGGTTTGAGATGACAACTGCACGGCAGACTCCGCGAGTTCCCGGGCCACGGCTTCCGGGCCCTCCACACCCAGCGAGATATGCGTGACCGTGTGGGGCCCCACATCGAATCCTCGTTTCAGGAGAGCACGCACATCAATCCACGTCATGATCGGCGGCCCCACTTCGCAAACGTCAACACCAGAGGTACTCGCCAGCGCGTTCAGTGCCGCTTCGCGATCCGCCGCTTTCATACCCCGGCACTGCGCCTCGATCGCGATCACCGCGCAAACACGATCAGCCTGCGACACCAGGGAATACGCTGTTCCACCCCACGCCAGCGAGGACACGCCGGTTCTCACAACAATGGCGCGCAGGAGATCCCACCATGGCCTGCTCGTGCCGTCGATGAATCCCGTGGTGACAAAAAACGTCGCCGGGAAACCGAAGGACTCGAGTATCGGCGCCACGACCTCGACGTTGTTTCGGTAGCCATCATCAAAAGTGAGGGCGACGGAAAGCGGTGGCACGGATGATCCCTTGACCGCAGCGTTGACGATATCGCCAAGTGGCACCACGCGGTAATATCGGGCGAGATGCTCCATCTGCTTGCGGAAAGCGTCCGCCGGCACATGGAAGCCGTCGTAGTTCAGCAGAGGATCGAGGGCCGATTCCGCGCCGTGATAAGCCAGAATACGGGGCAGTGCCCCGCAGCTCCGGCGGGCCATGGCTATCAGTCCGAACATGCGCGCGAGGCTGAGCCCCGCTTGTTTGCACCGGATATTCATTTGGACTTCAGCGAAACGCGCACCATCCGGGTTCTGAGCGTTCCCCATTCCTGGAGGAATTCATCCACGTGAGGGAGCAGGCGCACGTTGTACACGTCACGATCCAATTCTTCGATCAATTTCTGACAACCACAACCCGGCGGGCGAAAACCTTCGTCTGGACAGTAATCGTCAAAGACAACGACGGTCTTCTCGTGCATCAGGCCTCGAACATTCGACCAGTCTGACTCAATCGTGTCGAATGAGTGTCCCCCGTCGATCAACACGAGATCGGCCTTTCCAATCTCAGGCACCGCGATCGGCAGCGTCTCCTTCGTATCACCCGCGTAGAGACGGATGGGGACCCCCAACTTCCGCAACTTCGCAGCCACCTCAGCCTGACTCGGAGCAACCGGAGACGCCTCCTTGCTTCTTGTCTCGACCGTCTGCGTTTCGAACAAGTCAAAGCCGAAGTAGCGCATGCTTGACGCGCGATGGAAGATGCGACCGGTCTGCACCAGGTGACGGGCATGCAGACCTGTGTACGTACCGATGTCCACGATGGTTCGGCAACGGCTCTCGAAGGCGCAGAGCAGCATGTCCGCATAACGCCGTGGCCATGAGCGGCGCAGTCGTATGCAATAATAGAGGTAGTAGAACGGGTTGATCACACTGATTTTCTCATCCGATGCCGCTCCCCGATAAACTCTCTTGTGCGCGGCCCAGGACTCCCGGATAATCGGCGACGAACATGTCCATATTGGCCACAGAAACGCTCTGCAATGAGCGGCAGAAGATGATCCGGGACCTCGAGTGGAACCTGGTACAGCAGGTCCTTCCCGCCGGGCCGGGACGATTTCTCGATGTCGGCTGCGGCACGGGATACCAGATGGCCAAGGCCAAGGCGATGGGATTTGATGTTACAGGCATCGACCCGCATCCCGGTACGGACGGCGTGCATGCCGAGCTGGTTACGAATGTCCGTGCCAGCATTCAAAAAGGGGTGGCCACATCGCTCCCCTTTCCGGAGGGCCATTTCGATGTGGTGTTCTCCTCTCACGCTCTCGTCGTGATGGAGGACATTCCCGGCGCGCTCCGCGAGATGCGCCGAGTCCTGAAGCCCCAAGGCACGCTGGTGCTCGTACTCGACACAGCCGTCATGGCCTGGATCAAGATACTGTCCTTTGCCCTGTTCGATACGCATAATCGAGTCCGCCAATTCTTTCGCACGCCTTCGTTCAGCTCGTTTGGCCGGATTTTGTTTCCGCCGGCCTATCGGACCAACCTGCGGTCGGCATGGAACGAGGTGTTCGCCTGGCGCATCCCTCACTGGAGGAAGTTGTTGTCTCCCCTGTTCGATGTGCAGGACGCGAGGCCCACGTTCCTCTACACCTTCCCCGATTACACATCCTTCATCATCCGCCCCAACTCAAACCAGTTGGCCAGCGCGGTGATTGTCATCGCGCGGCCGAAGCTTGGCGCGACTTAGCAAACTCCTGCACCGTCATGGGCCGACACAAACGGGCTGCTGCTTCAAACAACACCCCCAACATTTCGTACAATCGCTCGATACTGTCCTGTGTCGGAAAAGACAGACTCCCCCCGGCCATAAGCTCCGAGGAGTGGAGACTGAACATCATGTGCTCCGCACCGCTGTGGCATGACGTGTGCACCATGCGCAGCAGTCGTTCCGTGGTCATCTCCGCTGCACGAAACCACTCGTAGTCATACGCGGCTCGCGCCACACGCCCCCGAGTCACCCCAAGTCGGCGCAACCCCATCTTGGCTGCGTTTCTGAGCGACCATCTCCGTAAATGAACGGTGGCCGGGATCTCCATCAGGGAGGAATGCCCCGGCCTGTCTATCCGATCGAGATCAAGGAGATACGGCGTCGATGGAAAATGCCTGAAATCCGGACCGCAGGATCCCTCTGACACACCCGGACTGTTCACCCACGACATCCAGGGAGTCACCGAGGAATCAGCTGTATAACCCTCCTGCGCCAGGAGTCTCGCATAGTCGGCGTTCAGGCCCCATCGGCCTGCGCGATGACTGACAGGCTTCACGCCAAATGTCTCGCCGAGGGTTCTCGTGACGAGGCGAATCTTCTCCCTCATCACCGGAACCGGATACTCATAGAGGTAGGACGGGCCTTCACTTCCGAGCGAGTGTCTTGGCGGGGTATTCCACGCATGGAGATGCATCCCGATTTCAGCCACCGAACGCTTCAGCACATCCCGGCCCACCTTCACAAACCTCTCATCACGAGCCATATCGTAGTCTACGAAATAGGTGGGTCTCACGCCGTGCTGTTCGCACAATGACTGAAACCGCTCAACCTGCGCTGCGTTTTCCGTTGAAACGGAGCCGGCTGCGCCCCAGAGGTTATCGGCCTCGGTGTCGACACCGACCAGGAAACACAAACGACGAGTATTGGATGAATTCAACTTGCCACGGGTTGGGAGGGATTGCGGTAGGCCTCAGAGTAAAGACTCCGCAACGCGCGGACAATCACGGGCCAATCATATTCGCGTACCAGTTCTGCACCGCCACGCACCAGCTGGTCTCGCAACCCCCGGTCTTCCATCAGGCGCTGGATGTTGGCGACAAGTTTCTCCACGTCCCCCACGGGGCTGGCCAGCGCGGCGGCGCCCGCTGGAGCCACATCCCGACAGCCTGGCGCATCCGTCGTCACAATGGGAAGCCCAGCGGCCATGGCCTCAATCAGCACCAACGGACATGCCTCCATGGCCGAAGGAAACACGAAGATGTCGGCGGCCTTGTACATGCTGATCAAGGCATCTGTCGGCACGGCAAAGAGACCCTCCTTGCCGGCCACATCATCCAGGTCCGCGCGCGGATAAACCCGCAGATGGGCCCCAAGGTTCAACGCCTGGACCTGCCCCTCCAGGTGTTCATGCCCAGGCCCCACAACCACCCAGAGGAAGTCATTTCGTGTTGCGCATATCTTGCCAATGATTTGAGGGATGAGCCCAAACCCTTTCATCGGATCGTTGCGCCCAACGGACAGAATGACGAACTTGTCCTCGTCCCATCCCAATTTCTTCCTGACCGCCGGGCGGTCGCACGAATAGCCCTGGATTCGACTCACATCCACGCCATTGGGAATGTCGCGGATGCGCTGCACGGGCACCCCGAACTCCTCCAGATAACCGCGTATCGTCGGACTGATCGCTGTCACGTAATCGCTCGCCTGCAACGCCTCCCGGATGGGGCCGTCCAGCCCGGGACGCAAACGTGCACCGTAGCCGTGCAGGGGGAACGTCATGATGTCGTCACCATGACAGGTCGTGACGAACGGAACACCCAGGCGCCTCAGCGTGCCCGCCACCAGCACACCACCCGGATACGCCATGTGCAGGTGCCAGACATCAAAACGATACAGGAACTGGTAGAAACGCACCTGCAAGGCCACGACCCACCGGATATCCCGGCCACGGGCAAGCAGCTTCTCGAAGTAATGCGTGTACGACTTCGGCAGCAGGGGCAGTGAACGATATTTGACCCGGTGGAAGATCCGCCTCCACAAGCCCCACCACGTGATGAGCGTTACGTCCTGCCCCGCCTCTTTCAACCGCGCCGCCAGATTATGCACGGTAATCTCGGCACCACCCAGTCGCGGAAGAAAGGTGGACGCCATCAAGGCAACGCTGAGCCTGCGGCATTCCCCATCGCGCGTGCCACGCCCTTCGATCCCGTTGTAGCCGTACTGAACATCGATCTTCTCCAAACCCCATTTCTCGAACCATTCTCGCACCGTATCGATTTGCTGCGGCTGATCATAGGCCGGCGACAAAATGTCAAACATGTCCAGAATGATCCATTCCCGGAGATGGTATTCGGGCAGGTCGTACACCCCGAAATACGGTGGAATCATGAGGCGGCGCAGGAGAAACGCTCCCACATCCCCCCAGCGACCCATGATCCTGGCCAGCGGCCACATGAACTTGATGTAGCGACGACAGAGCTCGTACAACCGTTCCGCCTTCATCTTCGGCGTGAAATGCCTCAACACCTCCTTGGTGCTCGTGGTCCTGAGCACAAAAGAGAGAAGCCCGCGCATCTTGGCGTAGACGTCCACCACGATCTCGCCTCCCGGCTTGAGGTAGCGTGGCAGACACCGAAATGAGGCCTCGACGTTCGGCGTGTGCTGGAGCACGCCGATGCATAGCAGCTTGTCGAAGAAATCCAGCGGAAACGGCATGTGGTAGAGATTGCCCTGAACAATCAATACGTTGTCACGTCGGCCGTTGGAGGCGAAATTGGCCTCCACCGCGCTGCTGTAGTCCATGGACACCACCGTCGCCCCGGTGGATGCGGCCTGCTCGGTAAATCGGCCGGACCCACTGCCCACTTCGAGAATGACCTGTCCGCTCATGTCGCGCGGCCAGCGAGTCTCCGCAAAGAATCGATGCTCGGTGATGTGCGATCCGGTATAGCTGTCGTACTGCGTCCTGGCATGCTGCGTCCACTCGAAGCCAAAACTACTGGCGTAGTTCGCTGCAGGGACAAAGCGCGGAATGCCGCGGACAACAGGGAAGGCCTGTCCACATGCGTCGCAACGGAGCTGCCCTTCCACGAGGCGGTCATCCTCTCGAACCGTTTCGCTCACGCTCAGCGCAGTCCTGCAATCAGGACAAACCAGATACTTCAGATGTGCCAGTCTCATGCTTCCTGTCCCTTAAGAAAGACAATCCATTATGGGGCCGCCCCCATCTGCTTGTAGGCTTGCTCATACAATCCCACCACGCGCGGCCAGTCATGGAGCACCACCCTATTGCGGGCGCGCCCCGACAGTTGCTTCCGCAATTCGCCATCCGTCATCATGCGGCGCAGATTCTCTGCCATCGCCTCCACATCGCCCGGGGGAGAGATCAAGCCTGCGTCGGCGCCGCCCACCGTATCCACGCAACCGGGCACATCCGTGGTCACCACCGGCAATCCCGCCGCCATGGCCTCCAACAAAGCAAGCGGCATGCCCTCAAAATAGGACGGCAACGCAAAAACGTCTGCCGAACGAAGCAGTCCCACCAGCTCCTTGGGCGGCGTCCTGCCGCTCAAAAGATCGCCTCTTGATCCACCACCGATCTGCGGAACGCAAATCAGCCTCTCGCCGATCCCCGCGGCCCTCGCCGCCTCCTTGAGCGACTCCAAGCCCCGCCCCACCACTACCCACACGGGACGATGCCCCTCCCTCTCCAACCGCTGCAGGATGGCGGGGATAAGATCATATCCCTTCTGCGGGTGATTCCGGCCGACCGAAAGAATCACAAAATCATCCGGCGCGATTCCGAATTCACGACGCACCGCCACCCGATCAACGGACTCCTCCGCTATCCGTGCAACATGCACCCCATTGGGTATGTCCAATATCTTGTCCCGTGCCACCCCCGCCGCCTCATACTCCCTACGCATCAAGGGGCCGATCGCCGTAACACACGCACTCAACAAGAAAGAATTCCGTATGGCTCCGTCAATGTGCGGATTCATCCTCAGGCTGAATCCCAATTCCGGTTTTATGATCAGATCATCCCCATGGCACGTCGATATCACCGGCACACCCAGGCGTGAAAGCGTGGGCACCGCCAACATGCCGAGGGGGTAGGCCATGTGTACGTTCCACACGTCGAACTTGAATATCCGCTGCAGCATAGCCACCTGCGCACCCACAAAGCGTGCGCTCCCGCGTCCAGCTTCCCAACGGCGACGAGCAGCGTGCGTGAAAGACCGGGGCAAAAGCGGTAGCACGCGATAAGGCACCTTACCTCTGATCCCGACCCACAAGCCCCACCACGTGATAACCGTTACCTGGTGGCCCCGTTCCTGCAATCCCATCGCAAGATTGTGCACCACGATCTCCGCACCGCCGACGCGCGGCAGAAAGGTGGATGCCAGCAAGGCAATCTTCATGACGAGGTCCTCAATTTGGAAACCGTGAATCGTCGCTTGCCCGACGGCAACGAAGGAATCTGATCCACGTGCCGGATGTTGACCGCCGCATCGTGACCGACGTGATGGAGTATCTCCTTTTTCCACGCCGCCTGGGCCGCCGCGATGGCCGCACGATCTCCCGTTACAAGCAGTTCGTAGTCCGCCATCGACTGCTGCACAAACTGGAACTCGCGTGCGGGAGACCCGTACAGCAGATGCGTAAAGAACTCCCCATGAATCAACTTACCCGACGCCGTTCGGATCATGTCGGACTGACGCCCAACCACCTTCGCCAACCTGAGGGTTTGTCGTCCACATGTACACGAACCTTCTGCCAGCCGCCCCAAATCCCCCGTCTCGTAACGAATAAAGGGCATTGCGTAGTTGCAGAGACTCGTGATCAAGATCGGTCCGTCCGCACGAAACGGATCGGGGCCGTCGACTTCAACCAGCACGTCCGATTCGTTCACGTGCAAGCCACGGTGCTTCTCGCATTCCGCCGCCATGGCTCCCGCCTCCCGGTTTCCATAGCGATCGAACACCGACCGCCCGAAGGTTTTCTCCATGGCCGCGCGCATCTCGGGCAATAGCACCTCTGCGGAGCTGATCACGGCCCGCAGCGGATACGACGGCTGGAGTTTCTGCTCATCCAGCCAGCGCGCAAAAGCAAACGCCGCGCCGGCATACGCGACGAGAATGTGCGGACGGAATTGTTCCATATCTCGATGGAACTCCCGCATCCGGTTGTCGCCCATATTGAACGCGTTGTACCAACGCCGGTTCTCAATCCAGCACCGCAGACGCGCCCGCAGGTTCTGCGTGACCGACAGATCCTTGGGTGCGCCCCACAGCATGGCAATGCGCTCGCCATAGCGCCACCCGGCAAGCTGATCTGCCCACATCAACGACGCCTCGCGGGCAATCTGCGTGGATCGATCCACCTTGAACACCATGGGCGTGCCCGTGGAACCACCCGTCGCGTCGTCCACGCTGTCCCCCACGTTGTCGGCAAGGAAGTCGGTGGGATGCTCTTGGATATCCGACCGAACCATGGGCGGAATAGCGCGCAAGATTTCGCGCGCGTTCACCGCTGTAATCTCCGGCGCATCACGGAGAAGCCGGACAAATCGCGGCACATGCCGACGCGCATGATTCAACAGCTTGGCCAGGCGGTCCCCCATCGTCCGGTCAAGCGCTGCACGATCCATCTGATCCTGCCGCATGTGATCGCGAAATGCGTCCAGCACAAGTTCGCGATGCCCGCCCTTTCGATCGAGGAGCCGCTTCGACAGGAAAGCTGACAGCGTTGGATTCATGGTCTGTCCAGAAGGGTCAGCGTCGCAAAAGCATTCCACTGGAGATGCGGCGATCCATCCCCATTCGCAGGGAACAACATATCGGCCGCCTTGGCGTTGAAGTAAGGATGCCGCAGCCCCGCCCACCGCGCCCGCAATTCGTCACCCAACCCCGCGCGACACCATCGTTCCCACGGCACACTAAAGCCTTGCTTCGGCCGCTCAAACATTTCACGCGGCACGTGGCGCTCAAGCAGGCGACGCAGAATCGCCTTGCCGCGCATCGCATCGTCCATCTTCGCCTCGTAGGGCAACCGGGCGGCAAATTCTACAACACGGTGATCAAGATACGGGCTCCTGCATTCAAGCGCATGCGCCATGCTCATCCGGTCCACTTTGACCAGGATGTCATCGGCCATGTATGTCTTGATGTTCACGTACTGCATCTGGCTCAGCACATCCGAGCCCGCAACGCGGGAGAACCACTTCTCCCGATCCCTCCACGAATCCACGCCTTTCAGTAGTCGCAGGAACTCGGGCGAGAACACCTGCTCATGGCGGCGGAGACTCAGCAATTTCTCGACGTGCGAGAAACCGCGTTGCGGCCCCAGCATCCTCAGCTTTACATCGCGAAGCCGTTCGCCAAACGTCAATGCCCGCGCCGCCCGGCGCCGCATTTCAGCGGGCCCCCACAGGCGCAACCCCTCCCGATGCCACGGATAGCCCGCAAACACTTCGTCGCCACCATCCCCGGTCAACGCCACCGTCACATGCTGCCGCGCCGTCTTGGAAACATAGTACGTCGGGATCGCGGACGAATCACCGAACGGCTCATCGAAATGCGCCGCAATGCCGCGAAACGTCCCGGCCATATCGTCCTTCACGGTAAGGACAGTGTTGCGAATCTTCAGATGTGCAGAGATTCTCTGAGCGAACGGCGCCTCATCGTATTCCTTTTCCTGGAAGGCGATGGTGAAGGTCCCCAGGTCCGCGCCCGCCACCTTCGCCGCCAGCGCTGTGATCAGGCTCGAATCAATCCCCCCGGAGAGAAACACACCCAAAGGCACATCGGAAATCAGTCGCAGGCGAATGGCATTGCGCAGCAGCGCATCGAGTTCGTCGGCCAGTTCATCCGGCCGGCGCCGGTCCACGGCGCCCCCGAACGGACAATCCCAGTACTCGTGCAGTTCCAGGCGACCGTCTGCCCACACAGCGTAGTTCGCTGCAGGCAAGCGACGTATCTGTTCGAAGATGGTTCGCTCGCCCATCGTGTAACCAAACGTCCACATCTGGTCGAGCGCCACGGCGTCAATCTTCTCGCGATCAATCAGGCCCGTCGCGAGGATCGCCTTCATCTCCGAGGCAAAGACAAGACCGCCATCCGGCAGCAGGGCATAATAGAGAGGCTTCTTGCCTAGCCGGTCGCGGGCGAGAATCAGTTGCCGTCTGCGGCTGTCCCACAGGCCGAAGGCAAACATCCCGTTCATGCGTTTCAGAGCAGGTTCAATACCATGCTGCTCGTAGAGATGAAGAATCGTTTCCGTATCACACCGGGAGCGAAACACGTGCCCCTGCGCCTTCAACTCGTCGGCGAACTCCCCAAAGTTGTAGAATTCTCCGTTGTACGTGATCCACAACGACCCGTCCTCGTTGGACATGGGTTGGTGCCCGTCGGGAGAAAGATCGATGATGCTGAGCCGCCGCTGCGCCAGCCCAACAGCAAAAGGTGCGCCCACCTGCAAACGTTGCCCCGCCGCACTCCAGACCTCCGCCCCGTGATCATCCGGACCACGATGAGCAATGGCCTCGGATGCCTTCGCGAGCATCGCCCAATTGAAGCGATCCTCACGCGATACGAAACCTGTTATGCCACACATGAAGAATCTCTAGGGTTCGTCCGGTGTCTTCTTCCGCCGCAGATCGAACACAATGAATCGGCCGCCGTTGGTCATCACCGGGTAGTTGGAGAAGAGGAAGTCGCGCAGACCGGGCTGACGGTCCAACTCCTGCATCGCCCGGCAGATCACGAAGTAATCGGGATGGTTCGTGGCGTAGAACTCTTCAAAACGGTCCGCAGCAAGAAGCTCCGGCCGGGTCTCCGGGGCGGCACGCTTTCCATACCCCAAGTGGTGATGCGCCATCAGATCACTCTCCGGCCAATACCACCCGTCGATCTCGGCGAAGTACTTCAACGAGTTGCCAACGTCATAGTCCAGGAATACGACTCGCCGACTGTGCCCCACCGCATCACCAATCGTCCTGGCCATCTGAACGTAGGCCCCGTTGTCCGAACCCCGTGAACCCCAGGACACGGCATTTACCCCCGCGATCATCCACGCCAGGCACAACACCCACACGATGACAGACTGAATCCCCGCGCGACGGCCCTCCGTGACCTTCTCCGACGGAACCACCAGCCCTGCCGCACCCAACCCAAGCAGGGGAACAGCCAACAAATGCCAGTAGTCATGATTGGGCGTGGTGAAACTGAACAACAGCGACTGGATGACGTATCCACCGCCGTAACCGAGAACCACGGCCAGCGTCCTGCGGTCGCGCAGGAAAAGAAATCCCGAACAGGCCACCACAAGACCCGGCCATGTGAACACATGGACCAGTACGCCCAACCAACCTTTCCAGAAATAGAGCGTGCGCAGCAGATGAAAGCTGAGATAGGTCTGAAAATGCCATCCCGGCTGATACCAGCCCTGCGCGCGCGCCCACAGGACGATCACGCCGGATGGCAACACGCTCGCCACCGCATAGACCCAACTCGAAGGTGCCTTGACCGAGGACCAGAATCCCCGATGGTACAACGAAAGTCCCGCGAACAACCCGAACATCATCAGCAGGCTGCCACCCGGTTTCACAAAAGTGGTCGCCGCAGAAACCGCCGCATACAGGGCCAGCCTGCGTGCTGACGGACGCTCGAAATACTTCAGACCGGTCAGCAGGCAGCCGCATAGACCCGCCACCATCAGTGAATCAGGCTGCCAACTCCGGCTGGCAGCCATGGCGTACGGCAGAAACAGATAGAAGACCGCTGCCGCAAGCGCCGCTTCCCGCGACAAGAGTCGTCTCACTGCCGCAAAAAGAAGCACGCCTCCCAGCATCCAGCAGGTCACCGTGATCGTGCGCGGCACCCAGAACTGTTCGGAACCTATAAGCCGAAACACGGCCGCGGATGCAACTTCCAGCACCGGCGGTTCCGCCAGCCACTTCATGTAGCCGGACACGACGTCGCGCCGCCACTCCGGAATTGCGGAGTTGTTCTCGAAGAAGAGGGCCCGTGCAATCAACGCTCCGCTGTATTGCCGTACCGTCCAGAAGTCCCGCGGCGCCTCATTGATCCTGTATACGCGCACCAGAAAGGCAGACAGGAAAACAAACACGACCATCGCGAGAAACGCCCGCGGATGCCTTGCAGCAAGACCGGTCTCCGCTTCATCCTTCATCCAATCTCCCCTTTGCCTTCTTCAACATCACAGACACTCCCATATACATCCATCAGCCGCCGCGCACTCAACGGCCAGCCATGCTGCTCCACCGCGCGCGCGCGGTTTCGCCGGCCAATCTCTTGCCGCAAGGGCTCATCCTTCGCCAGCGCGCAGAGCGCCGCCGCGAGAGCAGAGGCGTCGCCCGCCGGCACCACGCGTCCGCCACCGTATTCAATCAACTTCGGCACCCACCCGCAATCCGTCGTCACAATCGGCAACCCCGACGCCATCGCTTCGATGGCCGCAAAGCAGAAGGATTCGTAGTCGCTCGAGATCACCTTGATGTCCGCCGCAGCATACACATCAGGAAGATCGCCAAACGGAACTTCGCCCAGAAACCGCACGCGGTCGCGCACACCCAATTCGGCGGCCAACCCTTTCATACGCCCCTCCAGCGGTCCGCTGCCCGCAAGCAGCAGCACAGCCCTGGCACATTCACCGCTCATTTGCGCAAAGGCGCGAAGCAGCACTTCGTGATTCTTGAAGGCTTGAAATCGCGCCACATAGAGAACGATCAGGGCGTCGGCCTCAAGCCCCGCCTTCCTGCGAAATCCGGATTCGTGCGGATGGAACACGTCGGTATCCACCCCATTCGGGACCTCCATGCAATCGGGACGTTCTGTCGCGCGCAGCTTCTCGACCGAGGTCCCGCTCGCAATGACGGCATCCGCCTGCTTCATCCCGCCCCGAGGATCGTAGACGTTGGGTGCCGTAACACGCATCACGAGCGGTTTCGGGAACCCACCCCGCTTGAGCCAGGCAACAAGATTCGGCAGCTCGCAGATCTGAATCACATCGTAGTCTACGCCATGTCTCAGTATCCACCGCGCAGCGACCTTCTCGAACATCTCGAAATCAGCCACACGCAGACGCCACCCACCTCTTACCTTGTCCCAGGGAAACCAACCGAAGTAGGGAGAGCGGACGTGGAAACTTGAAACTGGAGACCTGAAACCTGAGAAGAGATCCTTTCTTCGGAGACCGCCGAATAGCGGGATTCCAGTCAGGAATGAAATCGTGCAGCCCTGCGACTGAAGGTGACGCGCAATTTCTAAATCAAACGTCTCGCCGCCGCCGCGTTCCATCGCAGCCATGCGGTTGACAAAGAGTACGCTCAGACTCATACCGACTTGCCCCGCCGCTCCATCCACGTCCTTATCAATCGCTTGAGGGGTTCAGGCACCCACCTGCGCCACGTCGGCTTCATGGCTGACGGAATCGAGTAGTTGCTCACCGTCAATTCCGGCATCTGGCGCAGAGGCGAAGCCATGACGCGCTGAAACAACTCTGTGTATTTCTCCGCCATAATCTCCACCGTGAAACCCTCCGCAATTCGCCGGCGTCCGCCCTCGGCCAGTCGCGACACGAGTTCAGGCTCACGCGTCAGTCTCAGCACGGCAGAGGCCGCATCATCAACACTGCCCACTTGAAAGAGCAAACCGCTCGCGCCGTCTTCAATGATACGGCTGACGGAGTCCTTGATCCGGGACGCCACACAGGCACAGCCTGCAGCCATCGCTTCCATCAGCGCATTGGGACAGCCCTCAAAACGCGAAGGCAGAATGAAGCCATCCACTTCGTAGTACAGCTTCTTGACCTGCACATACGGCACAGCCCCCAGCATGCGAACCCGATCCTGCACGCCGTGTGCACGGAACGCTGCTTCAAGCTTCGAGCGATCAGGCCCATCCCCCACCACCCACAGCTCCACGTCACCCGCTCGGTCGACAACCCGCCGCAACATCTCCGGGAGAAGCAACACCCCTTTATCCAAATCAGAGATGCGTCCCACGTACAGCACTCGCAGACGCGCCGCGGCGTCCCTCCCCGGACTGCGGGCCGGGAACTCGTTCATCGCGACACCGTTGTAGATCACCGCGAGCCGGCCTCGATCCACGCCGTAGCTGCGCGCGAGATCTTCGGCAACACGATCACTCACCGCGGCGATGGCGTCCACGTAGTTCGCTACAGCCCGGGTCGGTGCGTAGGCGCCGCGCGTCATCATCGGCACCCGCACCACGCACCGAAGCGACGACGGCAGATAGCGCGGCAGATTGGCCGTCAACACGCCACAACACGGCAGCGTCATGACAAGGTCGCACGACTCGTGCAGGAGAAAATCGATGAGCTGCTCCGTCGCTTCCGGCAACGCTTCCGACAGTTCCGTCGCATGTACGCCGTCCACCCCACGGAAAGGCGACGCCGAAATCCGGCCCGCGGAGACCGGCGGCACGCAAATAAGATCAACGCCCAATGGCGCAATCGCGGGCCGCAACTGCTGGAAGAACGAAAACGTGCCGCCGATTTGCGGCTCGCAGATGTAGGCGACTTTCATCGTTTCAACAACGCCCCCATCAAGCCCAGCATGCGTTGACTCATGGCCACCCGGCTGTAGCTGCGGATGCATTTCGCACGCGCCGCCACCCCCGCGTCGCGTGCTTCATCCGGATTATCCAGTACGAACGCGATCCGCTCCGCCATCTTGGCCGCGTCTCCCGCCGGCGCGGTCCAACCACACCCCTCCAGGATATCCGGCAAATCCGACACCGCACTGGCGACAATCGGCTTCTCCATCGCCATCGCCTCAAACACCTTGCACGGTGTTTGCGACTGTGCCAGCAGCCCATCGGCCAACGGAATTACCAGCACGTCCGCCAGCGCGAGGTAGCGTGGCATGTCTTCCTTGCGCTGCGACCCAAGGGTTACCACGAACTCACGGACGGATGGATCACGCCGCAGTTCGGACACGTGTTCGTTATCCGGCCCGACAATCACAAAGCGGCAATCCTTCCGCCCCAAGATCCGTAACGCCTCCAGCACTTGCTCAACTCCCTTGTGCGGCCGCACCACGCCACCGAACAGGATGACTCTGGCAGATTCAAGACCCAGTTCACGCCGAAGCGCGCGAACACTCTCGGCCGGAACGGGGGCAAACGCATCCGTGTCTACGCCGGGATACAGTAGTTCGCCGCCAAACTTCCGCTGCAGGAACCGGCTCGACGACAGCACCATGTCCGCTCGCGGGATCATCCGTTCCACCATCGGGAAATAGATATCTTCAAGAGGATGATGGACGTTTCTCACCCACCTTCCGATAAGCTGTCCCGCACTCAATTCCTGCAACACCGCGCCATCCCACTCATCCATGAACACCACGGCGCGCGCGCCACGTTTCTGCGCTGCCAAAGCCACGGGCACGGTGTTCGCATAGGCCTTCATGGCCACTACGATGTCCCCGGAAACTGCGCGCCGGATGGCCGCCCGATCGCAAAAGAACTCGGGGAATCGGTAAATCCGCGGCGCATGAACCACCCTATATGGGAAGGTGTCGCGGTACATCGGGCAGATGCCATGGCCAAGATCGGGACCGACAATCTCCACGTCATACTCATTCTTCACGAGGCCGGCCAGCATCGTGGTGGCCCCAAGAATCGGACTTGCCAGATCCGGAACCACGAAGGAAATCAACGCGCGCTGTCGCGAAGTGCTCATGTCATCGCTGCCCGATCCCAAGAAAAGGCTGGAGCTTGCAATCGCTTGCTGTTTTCATTGCCGCCATGCGCATCGTCATCATAGGTGCCGGCCCGTGCGGACTCGGCGCGGCCCTTCGTCTGCAGGAGTTGGGGGTCCATGACTTCACCGTGTACGAAGCACATAACTACGTCGGCGGCCTGGCCACATCTTTTGAGGAACCGGCTGGCTTTACCTGGGACCTCGGCATTCACGTCGCCCATTCCCATTACGCCTACATCGATCGCTTGATGCAGGACCTTCTCCCTGATGGTTACTTTCATCACGTCCGCAAGTCGTGGGTGCGGCTGTACGACACATTCGTGCCGTATCCCTTCCAGTACAACATTCGCCATCTTCCCCGGCACGCGCTGGAGGAGTGTCTCCAAGGTCTGATAGACAGGAAGCCTGCCCATGCCGGCCGGGCCCCGGCGAACTTCAACGAGTGGATCCTCGCCGGCTTTGGCAACGGCATTGCCCGACACTTCATGGCACCTTACAACCGCAAAATCTGGCGCACGGATCTGGACCGGATGGGAACCCAGTGGATCGGCGACCGCGTCCCCCCGGTTGACGTCGAGCGCGTGCAGCGAAATGTCGCACAAGGACTCGACGACGTATCCTGGGGCCCCAACGCAACGTTTCAGTTCCCCAAACATGGAGGAACCGGCGCCATCTGGAACGCGCTTGCGAGCCGCATTCCGACAGACAAGATCAGACGATCCACGGCGCTCGTCTCGCTCGATGCACCCAAACGCATTGCGCGTTTCTCTGACGGCACAAGCGATGCCTACGACTGGATCATCTCCACCATACCCTTGCCCCACCTCACGCGTCTCGTGGGAGACAAGGGACTGCATGCCTTGGCTCGGCAGCTCCGGTCCACACACGTGGACATCGTTGGACTGGCGTTTCCGGCACCGCTTCCCGAGCAGCTTCGCGACAAGACCTGGCTGTATTGCCCGGAAGACCGCGCCGGATTTTACCGCGCCACGCCGTTCTCGCTGCTCTCGCCGGATCACGTGCCGGATGTGGAGCGCTGGTGCACGTTTGTCTGCGAAACCTCCACCGAAGGCTCGGCGCCCCTGCAGCACCCCTCCGTGGTGCGCGATACGATCGATGGACTCCACGCGCTCGGACTCTCCCCCAGAGACACGCTGCCCGCGCACACATTCCATCGCGCGCTGGAGTTCGGCTATCCCGTGCCCACGGTTGATCGCGACCACATCCTGTCGAAACTCCTGCCCGGCCTCGAAGGGCTCAACATCCTGAGCCGCGGACGATTCGGCGGTTGGAAGTACGAGGTTTCCAACATGGATCATTCCGTGATGCAGGGCGTCGAGGCCGCCGAGCGACTCGTGGCCGGAACCCCCGAAATCACCCTGTTTGACCCCGCTGCGGTCAACGCCGGCAAACGATGACCCCTGCCCTCGGGCGATTTCTGCTTGCATCATCCCCGCATTATGGCATCCATTGCTGACCCCTGCGGAGAAAGGCGGATAGCATTGACCAAGCTGCTCATGATCCTCACCAGCCACCGGCTGGATTGCCTCAAGATCAGCCTCGGACTTCTCGAGAAGTCGAATGCCTTCGCCGCCTTCGATCGGGTGGTCTTCCTTGAAAATGGGCTCGAAGCCGCTCACCGCGCTTTCATCGACCGGTTTATCGATGCTCATCCCGGCATTGCATGGGACCATGTCACGGGACCCCGCGGCCGAAGTGAACGCATTTCCGGGTTGGAAAATGACTGCGTCAGGAAGTACCCCGGCTGCGTATACGTCAAAATGGATGAAGATGTCTTCGTCCCTTCCGGCTGGGCCGAACGCATGCTGGCCGCCTACGAGCGGCATCGCTCCGATCCCGATCTTGCCCTCATCACACCGCTGATTCCGAACAACCCCTACGGACTGTACAAGCTGCTGACGAAGTACTATCCCGCCCATCTTGCGGAACATCGCTCGCGGTTCGGCTGCGACCCCGCACCGGAAATCCACGGCCTGACATGGCAGAGCCCCGCCGTGGCGGAATGGGCCACACGCCTCTTCATCGATCTTGAAGACTGCAACGCGCATCACCGTGAATTGATCACTGCCGCACAGAAGGAGACCGACGACGTCTTCTCGGATCCCTTCAGCGTCGGCTGTGTCTGCTTCGACTATCGCCACTGGGAAAAGATGGGCGGCATCCCGCCAAAAGACGAACCGGAATGGTGCGCGTGGATTCAGCAGCACGCCCAACACAACATACTCGACGGTTCACAGATTGCGCTCCACTACTCATTCTTCGTACAACAGGACTGGCTCGACCGGACCACGTTGCTGGAAGACATCCGGCGGACGAACCTGCCCGAAACTTGCCCGCCCGGTTTCGGTCTGTGGCGGCACCTGCCGCGATTGGCGCGCACGGCGCGCCAGATTCCCACCGTCATCCGCCGACGGCTGGGCCGAGAATCCTGATCGCCACTTGTGCGGCATCCGGCACCTTGGCCAGCACCTGGTATTCGAGCGGACAGGTCTCCAAGAAATCACACCAAGCCCTGAACTCGTGCGTGGAGGTCATGAACTCATCAAAGATGAGGATGTCGTCCTTCTGCAACCGCGGAGCCAAGTGGAGAAGCACAAAGATAGTGGAGCCGTATAGGTCAGCATCCAAATGGATGACTTTCCTGCGGTCCAGACGAACCCTGTCCAAGAACGCAGGTAGCGTGTTCTGAAACAGACCGACTTCGAACAGGCAACGCTTGTCGTCTATGAGAGGAGTCTTTCCCTGTGTTGAGAAGTGCCCCGCCGGCGCCCAGTCCCAGGCCTGCGGCAATCCGACGAACGTATCGAAGCCATAGAATCGTGAATCTGGATGCTGGTTGCGTTTCACCCACCATTTGAGCGTTGCCCCTTCAAACACCCCGAACTCCAGGTAGTCCATGCCGCCATCGAGTTTCTCGCTCTCCGACACGTATTCGTACAGAGGCATTCGCCACTCAAATACCGGGCAGGGGTGCTCTGCTTTCCAAGCCTCGAAACGGGCTCGCCATACCCCGCGTTCAAGCCGGGCCAGAACGTTGGGCCGCTTCTGAAGCCAGGAAATCACCACATTCTTGAAACGCTCCATGATGCTCCGACCTCCTCAGGGATTTCTCCGTCCATTCACCCAGTCCGCGCGGAATAGCGTTGGCTCGAGCTCCGCTCCGCCGCCCGCCACAAGCCGCTCTGCACATTCATAACCCTGGGCAAAACTGTGGTCCTGGTTGGACACCTCATATTTCCACGCACCAAACCGGCCGCGACTGAAGATGCCCGCCTCTTCGAAACGCCGGAGTACGGGATCCACCACCCCGTCACGCCCCATGAACGGCGTGGGATAGGCTTGCGGCAGGTCATACTCCGCCACGGAACACACGTCCGCCACGTCGGGAAGAAGCCCGTCCTCATGCAACGCGCGAATCACCCAGTCCGCCAGGCCCGCACGGTCAATTTTGCGATCCGCCGACGAGGTGGTCTCTGTCATCAGCGACCACTGCTCGCCAGGTTTCGGCACATTGTCCGGGCTGTAATTGCTGAACACCGTCACGCGATAGTAGGGGCTGTTGTCTTCGGGGAAATACATCCAGCACTTCGTCCGAAGTTCATCGGGCACCCGCCCCTTGATACCAACCCCCACGATCGTGGCAGCCGACCACCTCAGCCGGGCAGCCATCGAACCCTCGACCACGCCCGGTGTCCGCCGGATCAGATGGTTCAACGGAATGGTACTGATCAAGGAACGATACTTGAACTTTTCGCCGCCCACCGTTTCGACCATCCTGGCCGACGGATCGATCCGCACAACTTCGGCATCGAACACCAGTTGCTCGGCCGGCAGAAGACTCCCGACACCGCGCCAGATCGCCCCGGTTCCTCCACGCCTCGGAAAACGAAAGACACGGTTCGGCCCCCACGATACATCATCCTGACCGGTCTCGATTGATTTCCTGACACGAGCCAGATCGGGCACTGCCACGCGCTCGCCGATCCAGTGATACTCCATTGCCTCGGGCTCACAACCCCAGACCTTGCGGTTGTAAGGCCGGAGAAAGAGGTCCGTGATGCCCTGCCCCATGGTCGCCGTCATCCATGCCGCGAAGTTTTCCGGCTTGGCCTGTCCTTGCCGCGCCGCCGCTTCCACGAGACCCGCCAGGCAGCGATCGCGATCCGACACGTCCAATCGATGCAGGTTGTTCTGGAACGGATACGGCACAAACCGCTGCCGTATCCACACCCAACTCTCGCGTTGATGTCGCAACCACCCATCACTCCCCAGGGCACGATCCACGTAGCGGTCGAACTTGTCGTAGTGAGAAAACTCGACGTGCCCGCCGAGATCCCAGGTGAACCCCTGCTCATCCACGCGTGACGAGGCCAGACCTCCCACTTCCTTGCGGGCCTCCAGCAACACCCACTCGCGCGACTTCTCCTGCAGAAGACACGCCGCACCCAAACCCGCAGGCCCGCCACCCAGGACCAGAAATTCCACACTCTTCATGTCCGCTCCATCACTCCAGCCGCATGCCCGCGCCGCAACACGCTGCGCACAAGGGATCTCGCCGCATGGGACCACGCTGACCCGTTGAATGGGCTCTCGCAAAGCACCGCCAAGGCGAAGAACAACGAGCGACCCGGATATCCGTGATCACGCCAGAACTGGGCATTCTCCAGTGCATTGCCCACAAATGCAGAAAGCACCTCATCGCGCGTTGTCACACCCCGCCAAAGATCGGGACGATGCAATACCAAGCGATGAAAGGGAACGGACTCCGGATAGTACTTCCAGTTGCCCCGCGCAATGTTCTGCGTTCCTCGTCGGTAGGCCGCCAGCACATCGGGCACAAGGCCGATCGGGTATCTGGCCGCCACACGGAGAAGGAACTCATGCTCCTCCCCCCAAATGCCGTACCGGCGGTCCTCGATGAAATATCCCCCCACGGCATCAAACAGCTCACGCCTCATCATCACCGAACTAACGGTCACCACGCAATGACGCAGGAGCGCTTCAAAGTACCGGCCCGTAGCGGGCAGCGCTCCCTCATGCCGTATGCCGACGACCTGCGATGACTCGTCGATGATGTGGCAATAGGTGTGGCAAAGAGGAACATCGCGATGCGACTCGAGAAACTCCACCTGACGCTGTGTCTTGTCCGGATACCACTTGTCATCCGAGTCCAAGAAGGCAAGGTAGGCCCCCGTTGCCGCACGCGCCGCCTGGTTGCGCGTCACAGGACAAATGCCTGAATTCACCTCGCGCCGGATCAGCTTCACACGGTCGCCGTACGACTGGACGATTTCCACCGTCCGGTCCGTGGACGCATCATCCACCACGATGACCTCGAGATTCGGATACGTCTGCGCGAACACGCTGTCGAGCGTTTCACGAATGTACCGCTCGCGGTTGTAGGCACCGATGCAGACGCTGACCAATGGCGTCATGTTCAGACCTCATCTCCGAAGTCGTGCAGGGCTGCCCACTCGGGCGCCACAATCTGCCAGTCAAAGGATTCCGCCCACACGCGCACCGCTCTGCGCATATCATGCAGCGCCTGCCGGTCCCGGGCCAACGCAACCAGCTGGTCCGCCCACTCGTCGGCATTCCGGCCGTCCATGATGAACGAACTTGCCCGGTCAAGATACTCCGGCACACCGCCCACGTTGTTTGTCATGACGGGCGTTCCACACGCCATCGCTTCCAGCATCGCGTCGTTGGCCGTCACGTCCAGCATCGGCATCACCATCAACTCCGCCTGCTGGTAAAGCTTCACCAGCGCGTGGTCATCCAGGAACGGCAGCACCTTTGAGTTCGGCACGCCGCGATACACCTGCTGTCCCTCGTGCGCGGTACAAATGGAGAGCTCAAGTATTCCGGCCGGCAACTTTCTCAGCACCTCGGCCATGAATTCATGGTCGCGCTCCGTTTTTCCGACCAGCACACCGCGAAGCGGTCCGGCATCGGGCCACTGTACGGCCGGATCAGGAACGAAATAGCGCGTATCCACACCCAGTCTGACCACGGGAATCTGCGCCGGATCAAAGCCCTGCTCCGCGATAAAGGGAATCTGTGTCTTCGACACCACCGAGATACGGTCGAAGCTCTTCCAGCACTTGAACTGCCCCAGCACCTTCGGCTGTCGCCGCGCGGAACAATGGAACGTGCCCACCACGTGACCACCCTTCTTCCGGAAGAGGCGCGGCCACCGCGGCGATGCAAACTCGCCCCATAGGAAATGGATCACCGAAGACGGCGAGTCAATCCGGCGCGAAAGCCGCCACTCATCAAGGAATGGCACCAACGCATTCCACGTCGTGCCGTAATGCGCATCGCCCCATCGCCGCAGAAGATAGCCCAGCGTCCAACTCCGCTGCATCACTTTCTCATACGTGATCTCGTACCACAGCGCCTCCGCTTTCAGCGCCGTCACCAATCCCATGAAACAGGACTTCTCGGGAAAGCCCGGCGGGTGATGCAGGATCAAATAGGAAGAATGCCGTTCGCTCACAGGAGTGTCGCCTCAGGGCTGAGCCACGATCAGCGAGTATCGCTGGATGCCTGATCGTACGTAGTAGTTCCGCGCCGATACGACCTTCAGAACAGAACCGATGAGTTCGCACTGCTGTTCCAGGGTGCGCACGTATTCACCGCGGTCAAATCGGCACAGGACGTTGTTGACCACGTGCCAACCACCCGGGCTGAGATCCATGATCACCACCCTCGACGATGTCAGCCGCCGGATACCCTCCAACACCTTCCGGTTGTCGGCGTCCGACAGATGATGCATAACACCCAGGTACAAGGCCTTACTGAAAGACTTGTCCTCGTAAGGCAGCGACCGGACATCGCCCACCTCGAATTTCCTGAAGTCCGTACCATAGTCCTGCCGGGCCGTGCGTATGTAATCCGGCGAAATATCGATGCCCAGATAACGCACTCCGGGCGAGCGAACCATCACCGAGTAGTCGCCAGTTCCGCAGCCGACATCCAACACCTTGTCGCCCGGCCGCAATTCCAGCACGTCTTCGATCGGTTTGCGACGCACGCCGAAGTGGAACGCCCCGCGCAGGTAACGATAGGCCCATGGTTTCCCAAACAACTTCTGGATAAGTCTCCTCAACCCTCAACCTCCGGGCGACGTTCGGCCGATACAAACACCGAGACTCCAAAAGGGAAATTCACGAGCCGAAGAAGACGGGATTCAAACCCGAACACACGGCGCAGTATCGCGTCCACAGGACCGAGAGAATACTCAAAGTCGGACCGCGCTTCGCCTCCCTGGGTCCTCTTGGGTCGTGCACGCTCCGTCCACCCCTTGATCACGCGGAACATCGCTATCGGTGGAAAGAGCAGCGTGTTGAAGTAGGTCGATCGAAGCACCCGGTAGCCGGCCGCTTCGACCCGGCTGCGCAACAGGCCCCTCGTGTAGCGGCGAAAATGCCGGTTCACCTCGTCCTGTTCTCCCCACATCCACTGATAAGCCGGCACGGTCAGAACGAGTTTTCCGCCCGGCGCCAAGCGCCGCGACAGCGCGACAAGCGCGCCCCGATCATCTTCCACATGCTCAAGCACATCAAACATCGTTATGGCGTCGAACAGGACCCCATCAAGGTCGCCCGGAAGATTCTCGACAGACCCCACATACACCGGCACGCCGGAACGCTCCGCGGCCAGACGGGCATTCCTCTCGTCCGGCTCGACCCCCACGAGGTTGATGTCCGCCGGATAGCGTTCCCGCAGCCCTACGCCCGGTCCAACCCCAATCTCCAGCACGCGGGCACCCGGCGTCCATCGCATCTCACCCAGCAGCGACCTGAGTACGCGCGCCCGGCCATGGAACCACCAATGACCTTGCTCGTAGTCGCCGTATTTCTGCGCGAAAGAGGAATCCATCGCCCGGCTCAGTCCTTGTTCGCAACCCATCCGCCCTGCCGCGCCACCAGGAACGTCGGTCGCGCCTTCACTTCGTCCACAATCTGGCTGATGTACTCGCCAAGAATCCCGAGGACCAGCAGTTGAATGCCGCCGAAGAAAACGAAAAGCACCACCAGGGAAGCCCAGCCCGAAGGGGTGTTCTTGAAGAACAGCGCGGCCACCACGGCCCATATCAGCAGGAGAAAAGCCAGCGAGGAAAACGCCAGCCCCAACCATGTTGCAAGCCTCAGCGGTGCCGAGGAGAACGAGATGATCCCATTGACCGCCAACTGTATCAGCCGGATGAGGCTGTATTTCGAGGTGCCCGCACGCCGGCCCTGCCGATTGTACGGAACGCCGGTCTGCCGGAATCCGGCCCATGCACGCAGCCCCCGGACAAAGCGCCGCTTCTCGGGCAACGTATTCAGGCAATCCACGACCCTGCGATCCAGCAGCGAGAAGTCGCCGGAATCCAGGGGAATGTCCACCTGCGATATCCGGCGAAGCAAGCGATAGAAGAAGGCATAGCATCCCCTCAACAGCAGGCTCTCCTGCCGATTCTGCCGGACGCCATAGACCACCTCAAATCCTTCCTTCCACTTCTCCACCATCGCGGGGATCACGTCGAGTGGATCCTGGAGATCGGCATCAATGATCACCACCGCATCGCCGCAGATGTGTTTCAACCCCGCCGTCACAGCGCTTTGGTGTCCGAAATTGCGGGATAGGTGCACACAGGCGTAAGCCGGTTCCGTCTCACACGCCTTGTCCAACATGGAGGCCGTGGCATCACGGCTGCCGTCGTTCACGAAAAGGCATTTGACGCTGAAGGGCTGCTCTTTGCGGAATCTCGCCAGCTCATCGAGGAGATGACCCAGCACCGCCTCTTCGTTGTAACAAGGAATGACTATGCCCAGTTCCATTTCTCACCTCCGGGCCGGCCGCTCGCGCCGGAACAATAGGTAGCGCTCCTTCACCACTCCGTATCTTGAATCCCTTGTGAAGACGATTTCGTCCAGCAGTTTCCATCCCGCGGGCGGCGCTTCACTGCGAAAGAGCCCGCCAATAGGCCAGTGCGCAAATACGCTGTCGGTAAGCGCCACGAGATCCACCCCGGCCTTGTCGGCGTACGCCTCCGTTTCCTCGATGGTGCCATAGCCCAGTTTGACCATGCGCAGCGGATGCTCATCGTAGAAGCCCAACGCCACACAGTACTGTGGTGTCATCAACACGTCGTTCTCGCCGCCATGGCGACGCAGCGCCTCTCCGACTTTGACACCGTTGTGGTAGTACCAGTCCGTCTCGTCAACATAGGCGATGCTGCCCGCTGCGCTCTTGATACCGAAGGTCAGTACCATGGCCGCAGCAAGAATCCTCCAGGCCTTTCCCTCGCCCAGCAGGCCAAACAGCCGAACGCCCGCATCCGCAAACAGCATGAAGGCAAAGGCCATCGATGGCACGAGATACCGCGCCTGCGCCATGAAGAAACTGATCAGGGTGAACTGCAGCGCCAACACCGCCAGGCAGACGCCCCACCCCATGAAAGCCCGTCTCCTGGCAGCCATCCACGCCGTACCCGCCAAGAACACCGCCAGCCAGCCGGGCCCCGCTCTGAAGGTTCCAGTGAATAGCGTGTCGCCAGCCGTCCGCGTCAGCCTCGCCAGATTCCGAACCCAACGGGCCGACACTTCGGCCCGATGACTCCACAGGTAACCAATCAGTCCTGCCTGTCGGAACTCCTCCATGCGTTCGCGGTATGGAGGACGAATGGCGTTGAACTCCTTTGAATCATAAAACGAGTCGCCCATGGCGAAGGCGTAGGTAAACTTCACCCCGGGTGTAAGACGTCCCGTGGTCTTGTACGTCATCACGTAGACGGGCGAGACTACGGCCGCAAAGACAAGTCCGCCCACCACCAGCGCGCGCAGCCGCGCCGGGGAACGCTGCCTCACAGTCCACCCCAGCATGCCGCCCGCCAACAGCAGGGCCACAACCTGCGATTCATCCATCCGGAACAGACCACCCAGTCCCAGCGCTCCAAACGCGGCGGCCGCCATGGGCCAGCCGCCATCCCGTGCAAACCACAACACGGCACACCAGCATGCCAGAAGAAGGAAGAAGGCATAGACCACATCGGAGTAACCGTTCACGGAGTAGTAGGTGAACGTTGGATTCGTCGCCAGGAAAAGCCCCGTCAACCACGCGTGAGGCCACGCGCCGAACAACCGATACGCCAGCAACATGGCGACAACTATGCCGGCCACACTGCAAAACACGGACAAGCCCTGCAGCACGTAGGCGGACGACCATCCATGCTTTTCCGCAAGAAAGGCCAGCGCCTGTGAAGCAGGCGGATAGATCACGTTCCAAGCCCCGGAGTTGCCGTGCGCCAACTCAACCGCAGACTGCACGTAGTGCACAACATCCATCGGCGCCGGATAGGCATACTTCATCGCCCACAGGCGAACCGCTCCGGCGACAAGCATGACCGCGAGTATCCCCACGGCACGGGCCCATCGTGTTTCCCCGGCCCCCAGCCAGCGGAGAGTCTGCATCGGACTGTTCATGTCACTCCTTCCGCTCCGTCAAGCATTCCATTCGCTCCACGGCCTGCTTCACGGTCTCCACCGAAATCGAGTTCATACAGGATTCTTCCGTCTGACACCGTGCACGGGAATGCCACGGATGACAATCCCCACACGTGAACGTTCCCCGCACAACAGCGTGCCCTTCTCCCCGCGGTGCCCACTGCTCCGGCAGCGTGGGACCAAACAGGGCCAACGTGGGAGTGCCCACCGCCGCCGCAACGTGGAGTAATCCGTTGTCATTCGTAACCAGCAACGCGCACTGCTTCAGCACCTGCGCGGCCCCCACGAGAGAAGTTCGCCCTGCAACGTTGACCGATTCCTGGTGCATCGCCGCAGCTATTCCCGCCGAGAGTTCTCTCTCATCCGCCGACCCCATCAGCACCACCTTGGCAACATAGCGATCTGAAACCCAGTCCCCAAGGCACGCAAAGCGCTCCGCAGGCCACTGCTTCCCCGGCCAGCCTGCTCCCGGCGCAAGAGCCACCCATCGATCTACACCAAGCTCCGGCAACTCCCCGATACTCTCACGGTCGACGTCAACGTTCCACTGGAGCCTGGCCTCCGCGATGTCCAGCCCCAAGGGCTTCAGCAGTCCCATGATCCGCTGGGCCTCGTACTGATGACGGTCGTAGGCAAGTATCACATCAGCTTCGGCGCGGTAGCAATCCGGACACGTACCCGTCGCAATCCATTGCCTGGGCGCGACCCCGCGACTGAACAACAACAGCGACGGATCGATGGGCGAAGTCGTAATCAGAACGTCAACCCGCTTTTCGCGGCACTGCCTCAGGATCTTCAACTCCCGGGTCACGCTCCACGAGTTTGCTGCGACGCCACGCCCCCACTGGATCAGTTGCGGGGCGTGAACAACGATCTCGTCTACCGGTGCGATTTGCTTGGCCAAGCCTTCGCACCAAGGTCCAACCACCAGACTGATCCGCGCCGCAGGCTTCTGTCTCCTCAGCTCGGCCAGCATCGGCACCGTGTGCAGCAGATCGCCGATATGCCCCGGCACATGTACCATGATCTCCTTGGCGTCCGCAGATGCGACCAGCGCCCTGCCCGTCTCCACCCACTCGGTCAGCAGCACATGACGCCACACCTTCCGTGTCGATTCGTACTGAAGCGTGCCCCACCAGGCTTCTCGGACTCCACGAAGACCGTGGGCCGCCAACCAGCGCCAGCGAGCCAACACGTGACCCCAAGCCCCTGTTACTGCCCGACCACCTCTCGTCCGGCACAGCACACCATGAGCCAGCAGAATGGGCGCAACCGCCAGAAACACCACTCCTTCAAGGCGGCCCCGCAGCCATGACAACACACATCGGATGGGTTTGCTCATCTGTGCCGCAATACGCCGCAACACTATCGGCCCGTTTGCACCGGGAGCTCCGGCAATCCCGCCAGCAATTGTTGCGTGATGACGTTCCAGTCAAACCGATCGGCCACGGCCTTCCTCGCAGCCGCACAGCGCGCATCGACTCCAGACCGGTCATTCCGGGTTTCACCAACGGCCTTCTCCAGGACCGTCGCGAAATCATCCAGATCGGCCACGCGCACGTGCGCCGCAAGTTCGTCAAACCCCCGCAGGCCAAAGCGTGTGGAAACCATGACCTTCCCCGCGGCCAGGTAGTCCACCGTCTTGAGACTGCTGCCCGTGTCGAATTCGAGCGGGGCAAGTCCATAACTGCACAACGCCATCACGGCCTTCTTGTCGCGCTCCGTCAGCCTGCCTGTAAAAACGATATTTTCCGGAAGCGGCCCCAGGGATGGCACATCGCCTGACCGCACCCCCACCACCACGAACAGCAGCTCGCGCAGGCGTGGGGCCAACTGACGGGCCATGAACCGGATCGCCTCTTCGTTGGGGCGGTAGCGCGGCGCGCCAATGAACAGCGCCGCCTCCCGCGTGAGCCCACAGTTTTGGCGTAGACCAAGACCAACACCTGGAGGTGCAAAAAATGTTTCGGCCACATCGATACCGTTGGGCACCAGTCGAATCCGTGCAGCAAACCGCCCCCCTCTCAGCTTCACCAGTTCGTCACGGTCAGCGACCGACACCATGGTAATCAGGGAGGCCTCGTTCAGCACGGCACGCTCAACTTCCTCCTGCCACGCCGACGCTTCATCCACTCCCGGGCATCCATCCGCCAGCCTCCGAATGAAGAAGCTGTTCACCTCCGGTGTGTCGTACACGAGAGGAGGGCGCCTGCCTATGGATTGCCACAACCCCACCAAGTACGGCTGATTGAGTATGCAGACCTGGGCATCCTCCACAAAACGTTCGATCCACTCCCGCAGCAGGGGAATGAGTTCATGATGCCTCGTGAAGGCAAGCGACTCACTGGCACCACCGAACCGTGGCCGCAGGGCCTCCACCTCCTTCACGAATGCCGAAGTCAGGGGGATAAAGCACACGCGGCAGCCCGGCGCAGCCACCACGATCTCGGGACTTCTCGTCGGTCCCACCAGACTGATGATTCTGACATCATACTTGGCCGACAGGGCCTTGCCCAATCCCAGTACCCGCGCCGCACCCCCGTTCCTTGAGAACACATCGAAATGCGTGATGTAGAGCAATCCCGGTCTGCCCGACGGAACATAGCGCGGCATCGCCAGCCGCCCCACCTGGCCAAGCAGGCTATCCACGCGATTCAACTCGCGGCCCAGAAGCCGCAGCCGGGCCGCGGCGAACCACCGTCCCCAGGAGGATTCAGCAACCGCGGCCGGGGACCACAGCTCATCCTGCATCTGTCTGATTCGTTCCAGGATTTCCTGCGGATTCACACCGCGGCCGTTCACATCCAAAACGTCGGCGCAGCGCCTCACGGCCGCCGTCAGCCCGCCATGGTCATTTTCATAGCCATTCATGATCAACCCCGGCACCTACAGGAAATGCGGATCGAAGGGCGAACCCGTGATGCCATCATTGTATCCCTTGGCATATGCCCGCCAACAACGATCCGGCCATGCCCGCGGTACATGGAAGGACAGCGCATGCCGAATGCGATTGAGCAGGGTTCTCGGAGGCGATGCCACCGCTTGCCGCCAGCCACGATGTACCAGCAATCTCGCCGAGTAAAAATTGGTTGCGTACAACAAGCGCTCCATATAGCGCGGCTCCACGCGATGCGGCGGAATCACATGGGTGAACTGAAGATCCAGCGCTGTCGCGGAGGCCATGCCGAGGTCGATCGCCGTATAGGCCATGTCCGTGTCCCCACAGCCCGCCAAACCACCACCCTTGCGGTCAAGGTCGAGACGGAAAGGGTCCCCCAACACCATGCTGCGATAGGCGTCGGCAATCTCCCGCCGCACCGCCATACCCGAGCCGGCCGGAATCCACGGACCGGCCTGTCGGACCATCGCGAATTGGAAATTCGCCTTGGCGACCGGCGCGAACCGCTCATCCATGACCAGCCCCAGGAATTCCTTCATCCATTCAGGATAGGAACACTCATACTCGGCGTGTCCACACCCGCCCACCACGCCGAGAAAGGGATACTTCCCGAAGTAGCCCGCCACGTTGGCAAGATAATCGGGATTCAGCACGACATCGTCGTCGACAAAAACAAGCAACGGATTCTGCGACTCGGCAATGCCGCGCAATCTTGCGCGCGTCAGTCCCCGCTCCGGTTCCCGCACGACCTTCACATCTCTCCGCCAACCCACGTCACACACCTGCTCCACCGGAGTGTCGCTGCCGTTGTCTACGACAAGGTAGTCCCACTCACTCCTGTCCAATGTCTGCGCCGCCAGCGCATCCATCACCCGGCGGAACACCTTCGGCCGGGGATTCAAGGTGCATGTGATAACCGTCAACATGGTCAGTTCTTCCCCTCCACGCCACCCGCCAGAATGCGTCCGGGCGCCAACACGTACTTCAGTGCGGAAAGCATCATGCGCTTGGAAGGCGTATGCATCCCGCGAACTTCATCCCGCGTGATCGCATACACGGCATGCATGCGGATATCCCTGAAGCAGACAGGCATTTCCTCCGGCAGCAGTCCGCGCACCGTCCACAAGAGTTCCCATGTCGATATCCCGGCTGATGCGGACCAATCGGGCCGGACGATCTCCGCCATCAACGACGCTCCGACGCGCGACAGCTTCAACAGCGGGATTCTCAGCTTTGCCGGACGCCCGGTCACCAACCGCGCCGCTTGCGCCTGCAACCCGCTGCGATCCAAGGCCCCCGACCTGGCCGATCCAATCATGGCCAGCACATCCAACAGCCAACGCGACGGCTCATCAACATCCTCGCGTTCCACGCCCGACATCAGCTCATCCAGCACGTTTCGGACGCGGGCCACGGCCGACTTCCCGGTCGCGACAACCTGCGCTTCGTAGAAGTGTTTCTGATCTGCGAGCACACGTGCCCGGTGGGTCTCATCGGTCAGCAAAGATTCGACCTGCTCCCCCAGTTCCTCCACGGTCGAGAATGTCGGCAGCCCGTCATCGACTGCGGACCGGACAAAAGACATGACGGCATCTCTCAGATAGATCACCGGCACACAGTTCTGCATGGCTTCGAACATGACCGTGGAGGGGTTGTGAACCAGCACCACCACGTCGGCTTTCTGAATTGCCTCAGCCGGAGAACCGGCTTCAATCACCAACCCCGGCAACGCACCTCGCGCAAGCTCCCGGTAGTACTCCACATCGTCATAGCGGGGATGCGGCTTCACTGCGGGAACCCAATCGGGATGTCGGCGAAACATGTCGGCCAGACCCACCCACGTCTTCTCCAGCGCGGCAGGGTGCGCACACGACGCGCATCCAAGGTTGTTGATCGCCAACCCCGTCACCAGCAGCACTCTCTTCCCTCTACCGCCTGCCTGGCGCACAGCCGGGTTTGCGGGCTGCAGGTCCACCCGCAACGAACCGACTTCTTCAATCCGCGCGCCCGCATCCCGCGTCAGACGATGGACCTCCGTGCCGGAGCGACCCCACACAAGGACATGTGCCCGGGCTCCCGCATAGCGGCGCCGATCTTCGCTCGAGAGGATCGCGGCATGATCAACGGCCACCACCGGCACGCGACGCTCCACAAATGCTTCCTGGAAACAACGCGTCAGCCCAAAAGCATCGTACCCGGTCACCGCTACGCGCGGTCTGAAAGCGTCATCCGCCAAACGCCCGGCATTGTAATATCTCACCCCCAGCAGCACGCGTTCCGCCAGCCACGCCCACAGAAATGAAAGCCGGGGATTCGCAAACAGATCAGGTTCGGTCAACGTTGCCGGCAGCGGACCGGACAAGGCACTCATCAGCGCCGTCATCACATCCCCCACCGCCCGAAGATCGTAGGGCAGATTTCTCACCGCCGCCAGGTCCACCGACGGCACCGGCCTCTCGGGCGCCTCGGCCGACAACTGCACCCAATCCACACATCCGCGCTCTGCCGCATCCGCAAAAAGAAGTTCCTGCTCCCTGACTCCAAGCCCCTCGCAGGTGAACACCGCATCCACCCGCGCCCCGGGAAGCAAACGGCCACCCGACACCGTACCCCAGGAGCCATCTCCTCTTTGCTCCGCGTCGGATCCCAACATCAACGCCTGAAAGGGAACACCCCGCTGTTCGCACTGCCAATCCACAACCGCGTTGAACAAGTCGGGTGGCGGCGACTCCTCATCCCAGTTAGGCACCCGTCGCCGGTCACCAAATCCTACAACAAGGGAGGGCTTGAGCTGATCAAGGATCGCGGCCACGGCCCGACTCAGCACCAGCACGGCATCAATGGGATACAAGAGATCGATGCTGCACCGCTCGGCGATGTGCCCGGCCAACCCGTTTTCCGGCCGCCCCCAGTAACGACCAAGCTCCCGGCACAGCTCCGACGAACGGTTCCAACAAGTCTCAAGAGCTTCGACACTGACATGCTTCCAGAAACTGATGGATCCCCACCCGGACGCCGCGGCCAGACGGAGTACTCCAAAATCTCCACTGACCACCACAACGCCCGAAGGGTCTCCCCGCCCCGCCGCTGTCCAGGCATTCCACTGATCAACGTTGGCAAGAAACACCAGCGTCTTGGTTTCTGGGATGGACGCGCTCACAGACATCCACACACAATGCTCGGGGTCATCTGCTCAGGATTTCCCGAGCACGCAACGAATCACGCGATCCTGATCCGCCTCCGTGAGCCCTACGGAACACGGCAGACTCAGGGCATTCCTGCAGAGTGCTTCGGCCACGGGAAACTCACCGGCCGCTCCAAGGTAGGGACGATTCTTATGCAGCGGCTGCCACAAGGGCCTGCTTTGAATGCGACATTCCTCCAGCCTCTTCAGCAAGGCCCGACTGCTCATGCCAAAGAGCTGCTCATCCACGATGATCGTGTACATCCACCAGATGCTTTCCGCCCATGGAGCCTGACGCATGCACTCGATGCCAGCCACCCCGTCGAAGGCCGCCGCGTAACGTCGGGCAATGGCCCTTTTCTTCTCGATGAATTTGGGGAGTTGCTCCAGTTGTGCACATCCCATCGCCGCCTGGATGTTGGTCAGCCGGTAGTTGAACCCGATCTCGTCGTGCACGTACTCCACCGGATCGTCCTTGGCCTGGGTCGTGAGGTATCGCACCTTCTTCGCCCACGCCTCGTTGTCTGTCACCATCATCCCGCCGCCACCCGTCGTCATGATCTTGTTGCCGTTGAAGCTGAAACACGCGATGTGGCCCAGATGCCCCGTGGGAACCCCCTTGTATTTCGCCCCGATACTCTCCGTGGCATCCTCCAGCACCACAAGGCCAAAGCGCCGCGCCAGCTCCATCAGCGGGTCCATGTCGACCGGATGACCCAGGGCATGCACCGGAAGTATCGCGCTGACCCTCCGGCCCGTCTTCCGGTTCCTCAACTCCTTCCCGTCAACCCGGCAACCATGAATCAGGAACTCCTCAACCTTCCTCACATCCATCTGCCAGTAATCGGGCTCGGCATCGATGAATATGGGCCACGCGCCGCAATACCGGACCGCGTTGGCAGGCGCAATGAACGTCAGGTCCGACACCAGCACCTCATCATCCGGGCGCACACCCGCAACCAGGAGCGACACATGAAGTGCGGCCGTCCCACTCGTGCATGCCACGGCGTGGCGTGCCCCGACAAACGAAGCCAGGTCGCGCTCGAACCGATCGACAAACGCCCCAACCGAGGACACCCAGTTGGTATCGAGACACTCCTTGATATACTTCCACTCGCAGCCCCGAACCTCGGGCACCGACAACGGAATGAAACTCGGCGGCATGCTCTTCTGCGACCCGTCGATCGCCGATATATTGCTCATGATGTCCACCCATAGTGTGCGGCGTACCACGGCAGCGTTCGCCGCAGGCCTTCCTCAAGATTGATGCGCGGAGCATATCCCAGCACCTGGCGCGCCCGAGTGATGTCCGGACAACGCCGCGCGATGGGGTCGTGCGGAGCCGGCTGCTCCTGCAGGGGGACTTCCACCTTCGCCCACTGCAGGATGGCGCGCGCCAGGTCCGCCATGCGGATCTCCTGCTCGTCATTGCCGAGGTTGAATGTACCGCCGTCAGCCGCCCGATGACGCATGGCCAACACCGTTCCCGCCACCGCATCGGAGACGTGGCAAAAGGCGCGACGATGCTCCGCCGCATAGACCACCAGCGGATGCTGCTTCTCCGTCACCCGGCGGAATACTTCGGGAATCACGTGCTCGAAACCCATACGCAATCCATACACATTATGATAGCGCACGATCGAAAACGGCTTGCCGGCCTTGCCCGCGATATGCGTCACGGCCAGTTCCCCGAACATCTTGCTTCCAGCGTACGAACTGCGCGGATTGGACAAGTCGGTCAGCGACAGCGGAATCGCCTCCGGGGTCGGCACCGGCAGCGGATGGAACTGCTGCGTCCACGCGTACACTTCGCTGGTCGAAGCGAATACGAGTTTGCCGCCCTTCTGCCGCCCGAACCAGTCCAACAGATCCAGCGTGCCCAATGCATTCACACGGACAACGTCGTGGGGCCGTTCCAACACGTGACGCACACCAATCACCGCTGCCAGGTGATACACCTCGTCAAACGGTCCTCCCACCTTGTCCCACACGGACCGGTCTGTCACATCACCTTCAACAAGTTTCACATTGGCCCGCCGCAGCACGCCCTCAAGATCGGCATCGCGACGCCCTCGCACCAAGCTGTCGAGCAGCACGACGTGATCCGTCCCGTCTCTCGAAAGTTCCTCCGCGAGGTGGAATCCGATGAACCCCGCGCCGCCCGTAATCAGGATGTTTCTCATATGGCCTCGGAAGGTGAGAAGATCGACAGATGCTTGCGGTAGAATTCCTCGGCTGCCGTGTACGACTCCGGCCGGCCGATTTCATGAAAATCCTCACGGAGCGGAAAGACCCCTACGCGCATCCCCAGCTTGATCGCCCGCCGAATCACATCGGGCATGTCAAAATACTCGCCGACGGGCACCTCGCCGATCAACTGATGGGACATGCAGTAGATGCCCGAATTCACCAGGTGCGTAAACACCGGCTTCTCCCTGAACTCCGTTACCACGTCGCCGCTGATGACGGGGTAGCCAAACGGAATCTTCACCTCGTAAGGCCGGCCACAGAGCGTGAAGTCGTAGTCGGCCGCCATGTGGAAGTCGTAGAACGCCCTGAAATTCAGTGTCGTCAGCAGGTCGCCGTTGATGACCAGGAACGGCGCCTGCGGCCGTTGCGCGTCCGGAATGAGTCCGATACTCCCGGCCGTGCCCATCGGCTTCGGCTCATGGATGTAACTGATCTTGAGATCAAACTCCGACCCATCCTTGAAGTAATCCTCAATGATGGGCGCGAGGTATCGCACATTGAGCAGAATGCGCGTGAACCCACCGCGACGAAGTGCTTCCAGGATGGTCTGGAGGATCGGTTTGCCGCCGACCTTCAACATCGGTTTGGGCATGTTCTCCGTAAGCGGCCGCAGACGAACCCCCTCCCCACCCGCCATGACCACCGCCATCAGCTCGGCCGCTGCCACCCGCCGTGCCCCCAGCATCTCCACGGCCACCACCTTGCGAGCATTGTCCACGAGCGGAATGCTCACCACCTCGTTCATCTGCATCAGTCGATGCACGCTGTCGACGGGCATCGACTCCGGTGCCACGATGGGATCCCGGCGACAGATATCCCCCAGTTTGCTGTCCATCGTCGCACCGCGAAGAAACGCCCGACGGATATCACCATCGGTCACCGTACCCGCCAGCACGCCTTCGTCATCCACGACCACCAGCGTGTTGTTCGGACGCAAAGCGCCCAAGTCCGACAACTTGCTCATGGCGTCGCGAATCGTCGCGGCCTTGCTGATACCCACTTCAGACAACGGTAGTTTCATGGTGTGAATCCCCTTCTCTACAGAACCCATGTTGGCGACACATCTCGAAAGGACTTTGGCCCATCACCGCAATGCCATGCGGCGGCCGCCGCCGGGCTGACAAGGCCCAAGATCGGAAACAGGACATCGGGCAATGCACAGATCGTCAGGAGCGTTTGCGGCCAATGAATATCCAGTGGAAGTTGCTGTGCATGTCAAACATCGCCTGATCGAAGTATCCCACCGAAAGACACTCGAACTCGGAGAACAGGGACACCAACTCTTTCCTGGTCTTCACAAGGTAGATCATCTCGTGGACGCCATACAGGCGATGCGCGCGATCCTCGATGCGCACGTCGCACAGGCGCTTTCCGACCACCTTCTTGACATGCTCCCTGATATAGTAGTTCTTCGGCCCCATCATGGTGAAGAAGACGATGCCGCCCGGCTTCAGGCAGCGAGCCAACTCCCGATTTGTGCTGTGTATATCCTTGCTTGTGGGAAGGTAATACAGAACCTGATTCGAGAGGATGAAATCGAAGTAGTCATCGGGAAACGGCAAACAAGTTGTACCGGGATCGATCACCCGGAATCTCTTGATCAGGGACTTGTGGAGATGTTTCATGGCAAGGTTCTTGCGCACAAGGCGCAAGGCCTCGCTCGAAACGTCCACTCCGCTTACCTCATACCCCTTCTCGGCCAGAAAGCAGCTGTTGTTTCCCGCACCGCACCCGAAATCAAGAGCCCTGCCGCGGGGAAGATTCGTCTTCAGATACATGTTATGGAAACGGACAACCCAATCGGCGGGATACTGAAGGAAGGCCGCGCCTCTCGAGTACATCTTTCGGTAATTCTCAGCATTGGCGGCAAGAACCCGTTTTGTCTTTCCCGTAGTTACTGTCATCTGGATATCCTTTTGATTTCGTTCCCTCGCGCTCAAATCCACATCTAAGGACAGAATCACCTCAGGTCAGTGGCTGTCGCAACACCCATTTACCCCCGTCCCTCTTCCAAAGATGCGGGGACCTGAACTCGTCACACAGCTCGTCAAATCGTTCGGCCGAAAGACCTATGTACTCGAGCACTTCCTTGATGTAGCGCTGAGGCTTCTCTCCATCGAACTTGCGAACCAGCGCCACCCCCTCCTCGCGGGTCAGATGCTTGTTGCGGATTTCCTGTGAGGCATCGTACGAGGCGCGGCCAAGCCCGAACTTCACATAGGTCGTGTAGTAGTGCAGATCATCGATCTTGTCGTCGATGCTGTTGTACTTGCTGTAGGTGCCTTCCGTTCTGAACGGGCGCGCCTGGAACCCCGTGTGCTCGACCGCGTAATAGTAACTCTCCTGCGGCGTCCATTTGACGTAGTAGCCGAGATAGTGCACCTGGATATTCGATTTCTCCAACTCGTCCGCGTCCGCCGGCAGGAAGGTCTTCAAGTCCACGAGGTCGAGTTGGTGTTTTCTCATCAACTCCGGCACGGGAATCCCCGCCAAGTGGAGTTCATCGAGGTGCTTCGTGGCGTAGTAGGACTTGTCCCGCAACGACACGGACGTTTCCGCCATGGGATTGCCGTATTCCGCCTCCGCCTCTCCGTAGAATACGAGCGGCACCTTGTATTGAAGGGCAATCTTGGGCGCCAGGTTCTTCTGTCCAAGAATGAAGGTCTGGAAGGGGTGAAGCAGGTTCTCGATCGACAACCGGGTCAGCAATCGCATGACTCTTCCGTTCTGCTTGAACGTCACATTGTCAAACCCGCCCACCTCGATCCAGTTCCGGAAGTTCTTGAGGCCGTACTCCGTATAAAGGATCGGCGGCCACGTGCACGTCAGGGGATGCATGCCGTACTTGTACTTCAGCAGGTGCGCGGCATAGCAGCTATCCTTGCCGCCACTGCCCGGAACGATGCAGTCATAGTGCCCGTCGTTACGGCGATACTGGTCCAACAGGCGAACCAACTCTTCCTCGCGCTTTGCCCAGTCGATCTGCGCCTTCCGCTCGGCATACCGACAGGCATCGCAGACGCCTTCCTCGTCGATGTGCAGGTACTTCGCCCCCTTGCGATCTCTCGTGTGACGGAATTCCGGAAAGGACGCGGGGCGCTGATTCGACATCACGCACCGCTTGCAGAACACCACTTTCTCAGGAAGCCCGTAGTAAGTCTTCACATGCTCCGTCATGATATCCCCTGTTTTCGCTCGCTCAACCACCGCGCGAGATTGCGGTAAATCTTCAGGCCTTCCGCCCCGCTGCGCTCCGGATGGAACTGGAACGCCCACACGCCATCTTTCCTCAGACCGGAACAGAACTCGATCTGCCCATAGCGCGATAGGCAAACCGCTACGTCCTCTTCGGGCTTCACGTGGAATGAATGCACGAAGTACATGTTCACGCCGTCGCTCAACCCGTCCAGCAGCGTGCCTTCCCACGCCGGACCCGTCCGCCGTATGTGATTCCACCCCACCTGGGGCACCTTGAGTTCACGGCCCTTTTCTTCCGGATGCTCAAAGCGAACCACCTGCCCCCGGACAAGCCCCAACCCCTCATGCCAGCCGAATTCGTCACTGCCCGACATCACCAGTTGCATGCCCAGGCAGATGCCCACCAAGGGCCGGCCTTCACCGGCCAGATCACGCAGGGGCTGCACCAGGTCCAACCGCCGCAGCGCATCCATGGCGTCCCCATACGCCCCCACCCCGGGGAGAATAACGGCATCCGCCCCCATGATCTCTTTGCGATCTGACGTGATCTCGGCCGCCAAGCCCACATGCCCGCAGGCATGCTTCACGCTGAAGAGATTCCCCAGCCCGTAATCAACAATGGCGACCCGATGATTCATACTGTCTTTGGTAGGGCGGTTTCGATGAAACCGCCCCTCTTTCACGGCGCGTTCATCGAACGCGCCCTACCCCAGTTCAGCGACATTCAACGCCAGCCACTGCCAATGCCTTCTTCAAATCCGTCAACGAACAGTCCTTTACTTTCAAGAACTGCACCGCGCCGCGTCCGCCGCGCGCGAATTCCAGATTCCCTTCCATGGAAAAGTCGCCACGGCTGAAATCCGTCGTCCGGATGAAATTGTAGTGGAGAAGCGACGCCATACTCACCGCGTCGGCGCGGCCTTCAACGACAACGTCCCTTACGTGCTCCACACTCCCCGCCCCGCCACCGGCAATCACGGGAACCGGCACCAGTCCGGCAATCTGTCGCGTCAACTCCACGTCGTAGCCCTTCCCCGTACCTTCGCGATCAATGGAGGTCACAGCCAACTCGCCCGCACCCAATTCCACCGCACGCTGGGCCCACTCGACCGCATTCACACCCGTGCTCTGGCGGCCATAGTCCACGTAGGCTTCATACGTTCCATCCGCCTTCCGGCTGGCTTCAATCGACACCACGATCGTGGATGACCCAAAGGCCATCGATGCCTCTCGAATCAGCTCCGGGCGCGCAATCGCGGCGGTGTTGATCGCCACCTTGTCCGCTCCCGCGCGCAACACCGTGCGTATATCGTCCACACTCCTCAGCCCGCCCCCCACACAGAGAGGAATGAATATTTCCCGCGACGTGCGTTCGACAATATGAAGCAGACTGTTGCGGCCATACAGGCTGGCCACGGCGTCCATGTAGATCAATTCGTCGGCGCCCTGTTCGTAGTAGTGCCGGGCGAACCACTCAGGCTTCCCGAGCACGCGAAGACCTTCAAAGTGAATCCCTTTGACGAGGTTCGGCCCCTTGATGTCGAGGCGCGGTATAATACGGATATTCATGTGCGCTTGAGGGGTTCTGCCGGGACCCCGACAACCGTCACCCCCGCCGGAACATCTTTCACGACAACCGCTCCCGCGCCCACCACCGCCCCCGCTCCAATCGCGATGCCTTGGCGCACGGTCGCCCCCGCTCCAACCAACGCCTCTTCACCCACCTTGACCATGCCGGCCACCCGCGCGCCCGTCGCCACGTGCGCATGCGCGCCAATCACGCAGTCATGCTCCACAATGGCTCCCGTGTTGACCACCGCATCGACGCCGATGTTTGCCCCCGCATTCACCACGCAACCCGGCAACAACTGAGCGCCGTCACCGATCATCGCTCGCGGAGACACCACCGCCGACGGATGAATCACCGTAAGAGGCCTCAGCCCCGACTTCAGCCCCACCCTAAACACCTTCTGCCGGAGGGTACTCGCCTTCACCATGCCGATGCCGACCACAAAGTGTGTTACACCTTCGGCCACCAACGCCGGCAGCAACTCATCGCCCCCTCGCACCGGCACACCGAAGACTTCACTTCCTCGGCGCGACGGCTCGGCATCCAGTACCGCCACTACCTGCGCCGCACCCGACACGAGCAATGTGTCGATGAGTACCCGGGCGTGTCCTCCACCACCCAAAACCACGCATCTCGGTTTGACCTGACCCATGCTTCATCCCCCCATCGATTTCGCATCCACAAAGCGTTTCATCACCAGGTCGTTGTCCAAGGTCACGGTCTTGAGCCGCTCGACGATCTTCTCCGACGCATGCCCGTCACCACACGGGTTTTTCATCCCACGAAGCGATGAGCGAAACGTCGGAGTCAGCGCCTTCGCAACACCCGCCGCAATCTCCGCCCGGCCGTGGCCGACATCGATGATATTGGCATCACGCACCCGGCCGTCCTGCCGCAGCCCGATATTCACCACCGGCAACTCAAAGGATGCGGCCTCGATCATGCCGCTCGAGGAATTCCCCACCATCGCTGCGGCATGTTTCATCAGGCTGAAATACGCGCATGTGCCCAGATTCTCCACGAACCGCGCGTTGGCACGCCGACCCACGAAGTCGTCGATCAATCGCCGGATAGACCGGCCACCCGTGTCGGCATTGGTTCCCGTGAATACCAGCGGTCGATCCACAGCCGCCAGCGCCGCCAGCAATTCCTCTGCATGCCACGCCGCCTTCTCATATTCCAACGTAACCGGGTGCAGCGTCACCAGCAACGGAGCAGGGTCCATCGGCAAACCCACGAGACGTTCCATCTCCTCTGCGGTGAAGAGTTTCATCGCGCGCAAGTTGTCCAAGGACGGCGCTCCCGACACCATCACCCGCCGCGGTTCCTCGCCCAGTTGCATCACGCGGTGCGCGTAGTCCTCGGTCGCCACGAAGTGCAGATGACTCATCTTCGTGATGGCGTGACGAAGCGCGTCATCAATCGCTCCCCTCGTCAACTCTCCTCCATGAAGATGTGCCACCGGAATCTTGAAGGGCAGCGCCGCAGCCACGGCCGCAAACATGTCGAACCGATCACCCAGCACCACGAGAATATCCGGCCGCGAGCGCTCATAGGCCGCTGCGAAACCAACAACCCCAACACCCATCGAATGCGCTATGCCCTCGGGCGTGTCCGAGACCAATTCCAAGTCCACCCGCTCGCGGACCTCAAACCCATCCTTCTCAATGTCACGCACCGTCATGCCGAAATCAGCCGACAGGTGAGTTCCGCTCGCAAAGACCCAGGGCTTCAGCGCACTATCCGCCTGCATCCGCCTCAGAATCGGCAGATAGATTCCGTAGTCCGAACGACCGACCGTAACCACTCCGATCGTTCTCACTTCATTACCTCCCAAGCAATGATTTCTCCCTTATGAATATCCCTGACGGCCTCTCGCCCCACAACGCGGCCCGCTTCGGCAGGCGGTATACCCGTACCCGGTCGCTTGGCTGTGATCATCGCCTCCGTCAGTACCGTCCCCGCGGGAATATCCACCGCGGCAACCAGACTCTTCCGCGCCACCGCCGCAGTATCGGCCTCTGCCGCCGCCGGGGCCTTCCGCCCATCTCCCAAAGCCTTCTCCACGCAGCGTATGCCCCGAACCAGCGCGGCCAGTTCAGCGGGCTCCGCCGATGCCTGGTGATCCGGCCCCGGAAGATTCCGGTCCAATGTGAAATGCTTTTCCACCACGCACGCGCCCAGGGCCACCGCCGCTAACGCCGTTTCAACACCCAGCGTGTGATCGGAGTAGCCCACGGCCACGCCGAACGATTGCCCCAACGTAAGCATCGCGCGAAGGTTCGCATCCCCCGGATCGGCCGGATACGCGCTTGTACACTGAAGCAGGATCAACTGCGTGTGGCCAGTCGCCCGGATCGCCTCAACGGCGCGCGCCACCTCCACCTCGTCCGCCATCCCCGTGGAAAGGATGATCGGCTTCCCTTTGCGCGCGACGTGGGCAAGGAAGGAAGGATTCGTGATTTCACCCGACGGAATCTTGAAGACGGGAACACCCAATTCATCGAGGAAGTCCGCGCTCTCCTCATCGAATGGCGTGGACAGAAAAAGTATCCCTTTCTTCACGCAGTAATCCCGAAGCGACCGGAACACCTCCCCGGACAGCTCGAGTTTGCGAATCACGTCAAGCTGCGATCCCGTCGGACCGGTGGATGCCTTCTGATAGGCAGCTTTCGGAGCGGAAGGAGTCATCAGGCGCTCGGCTTTGAACGTCTGAAACTTCACGGCATCCGCCCCCGCCTCGACTGCGACGTCGATGAGCCGGCGCGCCAACTCCGGATCTCCATTGTGATTCACCCCCGCCTCGGCGATGATAAAACATGGCCGGTCTGGACCGATCTCGCGTCCCGCGAGTTGCACGCGCTCAACGGCCCGATCCCGCAGGATAAGCTCCGCGAGATGCAGGTCCCAGGGCGTATCAATGTCGAGCGAACGCTCCGGCGGCATGACATATACAACGGATCGCTCCGTCTGCAGCGCCTTCCGCTCCATCAGCACATCGCGGCGCACCAGGTAGATCGCCCCATTGATCGCAAATGCCGGCGGCAGACTCTGCCGCGAAAGATAGCCCTCCGGCTTGGGCGTGAAATCCTCCATCCACCCATCCTCGCGGATCCGCTTGGCAAGATAGGGGTGCGAAGCCGCCTCGCCTACCCCAATCACGCTGTCGGCTCCACGCTCCCGGATCAACTCGACGGCCGCATCAATATCCTCTGACCGCCGCAGCGGGGACGTCGGCTGGAGCAACAGCACGTATTCCGGCCGGCACTGACCGTGCAATTCCATCCACTCCACTGCGTGAAGGATCACGGGGATGTGCGGCGAATGGTCGAGCGCCAATTCGCGCGGCCGCATGAACGGTACCTCGGCGCCCCATGCCCGCGACACTCGCGCGATCTCCTCGTCGTCGGTCGAGACCACAACGCGGCTGACGTGGCGACTCCGCCGGGCCGCTTCAATGCTCCAGGCGATCAGAGGTTTGCCGCCGAGCGGCGCGATGTTCTTGCCGGGGATCCCTTTGGATCCGCCGCGCGCCGTGATTAATGCCAGTACCGTGCGTTCACTCATGAAACTGCCTCACCACAACCCGTTCTATCGAATCACATCCACGTACATGCCAAATACGCCGTTGATGGGCTTGGGTGGATCCCAAAGCCAGAAGTTCGACAGCGTCGTATCAAAGGAGTCGTAAACCACGAGGAGCCTGTTCGTGGCCACTTCGGCAAAATCGCAGTAACCTGTGGTCTTCAAGTCCGCGCGTGTAAGACTCACCTCATGTCCCCAGCTATGGCCGCCGTCCAAACTGAAGATCAGGTTGTTGCCTGGCCGCCCAAAGGCGCATACCAGCACGCCGTTGCTCATCTGCAGCAGCTTGGGCATCACGCCGGGAATCAGCATCTTGTCGTACGCCCACGTCCTGCCGCCATCGCGGCTGCGCGCCAGCAACATCGATGACGACACGGTGGGTCCCGCGGTCGGCATCGGACTGCCCGTCCTCATCAGGCAGAGCAGTTCACCGTTGGGCAACACCACAAGCGCGGGTTCACAGGGACCTTCCACGCCCCACGGCGCATCTTTCTTTCTGGCCACGGTGGAACGATAGGTCCATGTCCGCCCCCCGTCCTCCGACGCCAGCAGGAAGGTCCCGTATTCGGCTTCGCCCCAGGACCGCTTGTAACCCGGCGTTGGGAAATCCACAAAACCCACCACCAGGAGCGTGCCATTGGAATCCACACACCCTCTCGTAGTCAAAGTAACCGCCCCTTGAGCTCCTTTGACCTCTACAGCACTGCCCCAAGGTCCGCCTACATGCCTGCTGTTCACGTACAGGTCAGACGTAAACTCAAACGATTCGTTTACGTTCATCTGTGGGAATGGAACGTACGTGACCGCACCATCTCCACGATTGATCAATCCAGACCAACAGAACTGGGTCATCACGCCCATGCCGGACGAACCATAGGCCCAGTTGGTGGCCCCCAGGCGCAACAGCGCCGGACCTTTCTCCAACAACTCGCCGGGCGTGCTGGGCGTGGGCGTATCGCCGCCGAGGTTGTAGAAGACCACCACATGACCATCCACATGATTAAGAAAAGGGTGCGACAGGAATCCCCACCCTTGCGCCTTTTCTGAATGAGCGATGATGAACGGCTTGCCCTTCTTCACACGAAGCCCCACCGTGCGAAAACTCATGGTCGTGGCACACCCCGTAAGGAAAAGGACGCCCCCTATCCAAAGCACTGCCACAACAAGAAGCAACACCACCCAAAGGCGGCTCACGACAGGACCTCGCGGATAAGCTGAGACCATCTTCTCAGATACAAACGCTGCGAGAACTTCCTCTCGTATATCTGTTTGCCACGCTCTGCACACTCCTTGCGGAATGCCACGTCTCGGAACATTCTCGCCACGGCCGCAGCAAGTGTTCCGGGATGCTGATGTGCAAAGAGAAGCCCGTTGACACCATCCTCAACAATCTCCGGCAGGCCGTCTACATCGGCCGCAATCACGGGTGTGCCGAGCAATTGGGCCTCTACATTCACTATGCCAAAAACCTCCTCACGACTCGGCAGAACAGCGATGTCGGCTGCCCTGCATATCTCCATGGCACGACGGGCAGAAACGTTTCCCACCACGTGGATTCGATTTCGCAGAGAATGAGCCTCGATCACCCTCAGTATCTCGCGCCCCCCCCACCCCCAGATGACAGGCCCAACGAGGTAGAGATGAAAGGATGGAACAGCATCGACTATGGCGTTGAGCTGCGAGACCAGCACATCCTGCCCCTTGCGGTGCTGAATCGAAGCGACGCACACGGCAACAAATTGGTCCGGAGGAATATCCAGGGCTTTCCTGTAGGCAGCGCGATCGCCGAAGCGAACGACATCTTCAGCCATCGCCTCATCCGCGCAGTTATGAATCACATGAAACCGCTTCTTATGGAGATTCCCAAGTTCACGCCATTTCTCAGCCACCAGCGCCGAGGGGAGAACATACTCATCGTAGGATTCCATTTCTTTCAGCATGCGATCAAGGGATGTCTGCCCATCGTGATATCTGCCTGAGAACTGATCCGGCGAACCATGCACTGTCATGATGCGAGGAATACCCGCCCAACTCCGATACAGTTCCGCCCGACGATGACCAGCCGGGTCCTGAACAACCAGTATGGTTGGCCGAAGACGTTGAATTTTGCGCACAAGCCCAATCACGCGCGCTTGGGCTCCGACATATTGTCGCGACCAAGCGGGCAACGGCATAGTTACTTCGTCTGGGCACAACCATTGAGGGATTCCAACAGACTCGCCCCCGAAAATGGAGGGCACCGGGGTAGACTTGCGCGATAGCACAACAACATTCTCTGCCACGCGCAGCAACGCAACGATCTCGTTGACGGCGGCAACCCCACCACCCATCCCACTAAGACCCACGCTTTCTGCGCTGTAGCAGATCATACCCCAAATTCCCTGCGCACCGCTCCAACCACGCGGCTCAACATCGAGAAATACTTCTTTGGCGACAGAACCGCCTTGAGCAACCGCAGGGCAGATGACGCCCGAGGTCCATAAGGCCCTGCAAGCGAAGTCACTTCAAGATACACCCCAACCGGCTGCCCTGAAGACTGAGAGACGACCTTGCCGCCACGCCATCCCCAAACCAGCCCGTGATCCGCATCCACCCAAACCCTATCCAACAGAGACGCCATACGAAGCGCTGCTTCTCTGGCGACGTCACCCACAGCGCTCTCCATCAATATCGCGCCTCCATGCTCCAAGAGAGGTAAGGTCTTGTCCAACACCTGTCCCAGTTCCGCCAAGCCACCCGTGTGATGCAGTAGAATAAGTTCGTAACGAAGCCCAGGTTCCGTTCGGGCCACTACGTCGAGATCGTCCACCAACCGATCTCCACCCCAGAATCGGCAATAGGCCTTGTGTCCGGCGCTCTGCAACTCGGACGCCAGCGACTGTGGAGAGAATTTCTTGATGACCGGCCCCACCCACGGACCCAACAAGTATAGTTCGGCCCAGGGACACAACTGCCCGATCAATGATGCATCGTGACCATGCCGAGTATTTAACACGAGCACCCGGAGTGGATGCAGGCGGGAACACGTCCAGGCAAGAACTGTCTGAAGTGAGGGGGATGGCATGCATGCTCCGTCCGGATCACAACAGCTGTATCCCATGAGTGCGTGATGCGCAGCCAACGCTTCACGCAAGGCATCCGGAAGCGGAACTCGCGTCATTTCGTCGAGCCACGAAGGAACATCCAGAGACGATGACGTCACAGCGTGCGTCCCCGTCACAACGGGAATGGCCCTCATCTCCTCCAACTCACATCCCTTCAACCCCCAGTCGGGATTGTTTGCCTCGGCACGGCGGGGGTATTGGCGCACAGCATGGAATCCTTCTATCGCCTTTTTGGCCCGCCCCCCCCGCCCACTGTGACCCATGTGATAGCATCGGATACCCATTCCGTCCATCGACATGACGGAATGGGTATCCGATGCTATCACATGGGTCACAGTGGGTGGGGGTATTGGCGCACAG